>JABUBO010000067.1_pt1 | contig 27797 bp, 27 predicted proteins | sample 7240361 | NCBI WGS metagenome assembly JABUBO01 (sample SAMN07256346, study PRJNA390944) | subsurface metagenome | isolation source: Methane hydrate marine sediment | place: Pacific Ocean: Eastern North Pacific, ODP site
GCAAATCACCCTTTTGTCACCGCCTGGGACTTGAACTCCCATCGACCACAAGCATAACACATTGATTATAGCATCAGTAATCTGCCAGCCGCCCAAAGGACGAATGTTATTCCAGTCCACTATTCCGTGGAATAAAACGTCAAAAGTTTAACACTCATTAACTCATCTGTAGGCAACCAACAATTAGCCAGAAGGATTAACTTCCCTATCAAGAAGCGCAGGTTTGTGCGTCGTCAACACCGGTAGCGGAGCTCATCACCGGACACTCTGATGAACTAACCTGATGCTGTCCAGGAGCCAGACTACCTGTTGGCGATGGCTCGTTCACCAGACTAACTCTGTCTATCGCCTGAATGCTATTTTGAACAGCGCGAGGATAACTGTACAATAGGCAATCGTTCTAATTGCGATCAAAAAAGCCTCCAGGGTTTCTTTTAGACCAAGGATGGTGAGGAAATGCGAGATGCCAAAGAGCCCAAAGGCTATGCCGATATATAAGGGTGACTTATCTCCGCTTTTCTTGTAACCCAGACAGCCTAATACCAATATTGTGATGCAGAGCACCAGATTCAGTATATAAATTGGATCCAGGACAACCGTCATTTCTTATCCCTCCTTCGCCATATTATGTGGCTAACTGCGAGGCACTTTAATCGCCCAAACCAACCTTGTCAAGGGTATAGAGGCACAGCTGTTCAGTTCCCAATTTAGCAGCTATCAGCTTTCAGCTATCAGCCTTCAGCTTCATACTGACTGTTTTTCATTTTTGCTCTGTCATTTTGCCTTTTGAGTTTTGCTTTGCCAGGATTGCCGCGCCTTCGGCTCGCAATGACAATAGAAAAGGGCGCAATGACACCTCCCTTCTGTCATTGCGAGGCACGTTAGTGCCGAAGCAATCTGATGCCCCGCCGGGATTGCTTCGCTCCCAATGATAGGTAGGAAGCAAGCTCAGGGTGAGAGGAGGCAAAGGGCTGCGAATAACATAGCGCTTTCGGAGGGGCACTCCTCTTCTAATTTTGCCAACTTTCCCCTTAAAATTTCGCAAAAACAAAGCGTTTCCACTCATGTTGAGGAAAGAATAGGTTCCCCTTTGCAATGAGTGAATGGGAAACAAAAAGGGAGATTTGTTGCTAATGCTGCCGGGAAGGCTTGACATCTATCCTGGCCTTCTCTACAATCGTCGGCTAACGGAGGATGGGGGGCAAGGGATGGTGATATGGCAGTTAGTCGCTCAGTGCGACCATGCGCAGAGAGCCTTAGAGAGGTATCGGAGCGGCTGGATTCGGTCAGCGTTTCGACAGTGGCGCTGCGGCTGACTGGTCATGGTCACCGTGTTACCAATTGTCTGTTTGCCGTTCCTGATCCTGATGCCGTTGTCCATGGCTTGCTTAGCACCAGTACATATGATGCTTATGAGAGTGTCAGGGAAATTTTGGCCGGGGCTAGTTCTTGGCAGTTGTCTAATTGAATGGAAGAAGCTTGACGGCTAGGTGGTGCCGGAGGAAAGCTTAGCGAGACTCAGGGATAGCGCAAAAGCCTTAAAATAAAACCGAAGGGGGGATATGAAATGATTCTGGATTCACAAGAAAGAATTGAAGAATACACAGCGAAGGGATACTGGGGGAAGAAATCGCTTATCGATTATTTTAAAGAGCGTGTAAGTGAGGACCCTGATAGAGTTTGCATGGTGGATCCTCCTGATAAAGAGCAATTGGTCGGCTTAACGCCGGAGAGGCTTACGTATAGGGAATTGGACCGGGCAGTGGATGCCACCGCAGAGAGTTTCTTAAGGATGGGTATTCAGAAGGATGACATTATTATCGTTCAGATTCCCAATTGCTGGGAGTTGGCAATGCTCTATTTGGCTATTGGCAGGGTTGGAGCCCTCACCTCTCCTGCGCCAATGCAGTGGAGAGAATCAGAATTACGGTATGTTGGTGATCTAACTGAAGCTAGAGCGTTCATTACGGTCGAGGAATTTCATGATTTTAAACATGGAGAAATGGGCGAAAGACTGCGGGCAAAGCTTCCCAATTTAAAACACATAATTTACTTACAAGAACTGAAAGAAATGTGCAAAGGAGAGATAACGGGCAAACTTGATGAGGTAAAAATAGATGCTAACGATATTTTTGCTGTTTGCTGGACTGCTGGCACTGAAATCGAGCCCAAGGGATGTCCTTTAAGCCATAATAACTGGATTGTTGAAGGTATTGCAGAAGTAGAGCAAGCGGGGATCAGAAAGGGAGAAACACTGCTAACTGCTGGCCCACTGGTTAACATTGCTGGATTGGGAACAACATACGTTCCCTGGCTCATGGTGGGCGGTACACTTGTTTTGCATCATCCCTTTCATCCGGTGGTTTGGCTGCAACAAATGATAGAGGAGAAGGTAAACTATACTCTTCTCGTTCCTGCCGTGGTAAATGCTATAGCAAAGCACCAGATGGTAGATAAGTTCGACCTCAGCGCTGTCAGGTCAATCACGATAGGTGGGGCACCACCAGCCTTGTGGTCCGCTCAGGAATTTGAAAGAAGGTGGGGCATGGAAATCGGGAATCTCTGGGGGATGAGCGAGGGGCCAGGCATTCATTCTGGACCGCTGGATGCCCCCGATTTAGAGAAAAGGATAGAGGGATTGCCTCAATACGGTAAGCGAGGGGTAACATGGAATGGGAAGTTCTTAAGTAAAGCCATTGAAACAAAGCTCCTGGACCCTGAGACTGGCGAGGAGATAACTGAAGTGGGTCGTGTGGGGGAACTACTTTATAGAGGTCCAAATGTAATATCTGGTTACTTTAGACAGCCCGACTTGACAGAAAAGGCATTTGATAAACAGGGGTTCATTCGCACAGGAGACCTGTTCCGAATAATGGAAGGGAATTTCATTAGTTTTGTTGACAGAAAAAAAGATATCATAATTCGAGGCGGCTTCAATATCAGTGCACAGGAAGTTGAAAGTATCCTTCTTGGACATCCTAAGGTTTTGGATGCAGCAGCGGTACCGATGCCTGATGAAAGATTGGGCGAAAAGGTCTGTGTTTATGTAGTTCCTAGAGAAGGAGAAAAAGTTACCCTGGGTGAATTGACTTCATTTATGAAGGAAAAGAGTATCGCTATATATAAGCGCCCACAACGACTTGAAATTATGAAGGAGATACCTAGAGACCGGGCCGGCAAGATCTTGAAAAATATACTGAAGGAAGATATCAAAAATAAATTAGAATCAAAGTGAACGGGTCTAGTTATGCAGCTTAATGCAACATTTTGAGGAATTTTTTTGATAGTCAAGTGCACCTGCTGGCTCTGCAGTAGGCCGTGTGGGACTCGAACCCACGACACCCTGATTAAAAGTCAGGTGCTCTACCAAACTGAGCTAACGGCCCATTGCGTTTATTTTTGTGTTAGTAGATCGGAGATATAGCAGGCAAATGATGGATGTACATCACAGATGAATCCGCCGTCAACCACCTCAACGTCGAAGGTAACTCTGTTCGGCTTTCTAACAGCGTCACCAAATTTGCTAAGTCCAACTCCATCCCAGGGCATATCGTGTCCCAGTATTTCCAGAAAGCCCCTAACATCTCTGGGCTGGTCCAGCATCACCTCAAAAGGGAGGTGTTGTGCCAGTTTATCCAGTTGGTCGGTCTTCAGTTTTATCCGCATAACTTTTTGTTTATTTCTCCACAGCGGGTGATGGGGCTCGAACCCACGACAACTTGCTTGGGAAGCAAGCACTCTACCGCTGAGTTACACCCGCAAAAACTTTATCTTATTCTAACCCGATGATGAAAAGTTGTAAAGCAACATGTTGGCAAGCAGGGCTTACGAACACGGATGATGCCTGCTGGTGAAACTCAGAGTGTTCGGAGGTGGTGGAAGGTGATTTCTTGTTAAACAGTCAACGCCCTTCTGAAACTATCTCTTCTATAATCGCCTTTACAGGTTTAATCTCCTTAATCAGAGCGCTCACCTGTCCTGCGCCTGCCGGAAAGAGGTCAAAGTCTCCGCTATTCCAGGCTCGAGGTGCGTTTATTAAATTATACTCTTGAGTAAGATCTACATCGGGATTATCCATCTTCTCCCTGAGCTTGGGATTGACGATAACTCGTATATTTAAGTTTCCCAGAGGAAGGAGACTGGTGTCTCCATCACCACAATTGAGTATAGCATTCTTCCATTCTGTGGGGGCAGGGCTTTCCTCAGAGGCTATAAAGCGTGTGCCGACCTGTACTCCTTGAGCACCGAGAGCCAGAGCAGCACGGTAGCCTCGTGAGTCAGCAATGCCTCCAGCGGCGACCACCGGGACATTTACATGGTCTACCACTAATGGGACGAGAACCATGGTCGTGGATTCAGGACCAGTGGAGCGAAGACCCCCCGACTCTAATCCCGAAACGACCAGCCCATCCACATCGGCATCTATAGCCTTTACGGCATGGGGGAAGGAAAGAACAACATGCATTCCTGTCATCCCCAGGGCGTGGATTTGTGGATAGATATGGCGGGGAGAACCTGCTGAGGTGGTGACAGCTTTTACCCCGGCATCTGCCAGTATCTCAAGGATGTTTTGATTTACAGGGTTCATGATCGAGAGGTTTGCCCCGAATGGTTTATCGGTCAGCTCCTGGACCTCTTTTACCAGGCGCTTCGCCTCCTGAAGGTCGCTCGTGAACCCCATAGCAAGCATCCCGAAAGCTCCTGCTTCACAAATGGCTGCCACTAGCTTCGAGCTGTTCATGGCACCAACTGGTCCGTGAATGATAGGATAACGGCATCCCAACATATCCAGTAATGCAGTCATAAAAACCTCCTGTTCTGGCTGGCGTCCATTGCTCCATGACACTCAGGCAGTTGTTTTAGGTTGAGCACTCTTTTTCGTAATTCCCTGTCTGAAGTTCGCACCGAAAATAACGAGACTCTGCACGATGCCCGCTAATTCAAGTCCCTCAGATGTACTTAACGAAAAGTTCATATCAATGGCTTTCTTTGCCAGTCCGACCGCTAATGGTCCGTTCTTCATGATTTGCTCTGCCCAGGCTGTAGCAGTATCTCGCAGTTGTTCCACAGGGACAACCTTGTTTATCAACCCAATTCGTTCTGCTTCTGAAGCGGAAATCATCTTGCCGGTCAGGATGAGTTCCTTTGCCCTGCCTGTGCCTACTATTCTGGAAAGTCTATTCGAGCCACCTAAATCTGGGATTATGCCCAAAGTCACCTCGGGTATGGAAAATCTTGCTTCTTCGGAAGCGACTCTGAGGTCACAGGCTAGTATCAATTCAAATGCTGCCCCAAGGGCATATCCATGGATTGCGGCGATAACCGCTTTCTCGAGATATTCTATCTCTGAAAATGCTCGCTGAAGTTTTCTTACTGACGCCCGAAAGTCCTGGACATCACCGCCTTGCTGTGCCAGTTCTGCCAATTCAGTTAAGTCTGTGCCGCTGCTGAATGCTTTTCCTTCCCCTTGAATGATCACTGCCCCAACATCATTCTTAGCGGCTACTTTGGTCATGCATTGCTCAAGGTCAGCGAACATTTGCAAATTCATGGCGTTCCTTTTTTCGGGTCTATTCAAGCTGACATACAGAATTTTACCCTCCTGTGATACAGAAAGCGTCTCGAAGTCCATAAAAAGTACCCTCCTTTAGAATTTTATTTCAGTGGGCGAAAAAACGAAGATTCGCACTATATACTACTCAATCGGGGATTTAATAGTCAAACCTCCTATACGGGCGATGTGGCTCAAAAAATGAGGTATAATAAGGCAAATTTCTGAAAAGGGAGGTAAGACATTGTTTAAGACAAGGATAACTGAAATGCTGGGGATTGAATATCCCATCATTTGTGGTGGGATGCAGTATGTATCAAATGCAGAGCTTGTTGCCGCTGTATCCCAAGCTGGTGGCATGGGTATGCTTGCTGTGGGCAATTTTGCTTCTAAGGAAGAATTAAGAGACGAGATTCGAAAGATTAAAACGCTTACCGACAAGCCCTTCGGAGTCAATGTTACTTTCATGCCTGTGCTTGAATTCGTGGATAGGGAAGGGATGATGGACACAGCTATTGAGGAAGGGGTTAGCGCTTTTGAAACATCGGGAAGAATCACCGAAGAGCATGTGCAACGTATTAAGAAGGGCAATGCGAAACATATTCATAAGGTAGCTCGGGTGAGGGATGCTCGGACGGCGGAGCGGCTGGGGGTGGATGCCGTGGCTATAGTGGGATTTGAATGCGGCGGCATACCACCAATGGATGAGATAACTACCTTTATTCAGGTTCCGGTTGTCGTCGGTGCTGTGAGCGTTCCTGTTATTGCTGGAGGTGGAATCGGTGATGCCCGCAGTTTTGTAGCGGCCTTAGCTTTGGGGGCGGAGGGTGTGGTTATGGGCACGCGCTTCATGGCTACCAAGGAAAGCTTGATCCATTCGAATACCAAAGAGGCTATGATCAACGCTAAGGAGACTGATACTATATGTGTGATGCGTTCCCTGGGCATCATGGAAAGAACTCTAAAAACTGAAGCCTCACAAAAAGTTGTCGAGATGGAGAAAAAGGGAGCCACTCTTGAGGAGTTGATTCCGCTTATTATGGGTAAAAAAGTTCAAGAGGCTTTTGAAACGGGTGATTTGCACATGGGAATTCTGCCTTGTGGACAGGTCACCGGGCTTATCAATGAAGTCCCTAGCGTGAAGGAAGTGATTGATGATATGGTAAGTGGTGCTGGGGAAATATTGAAGCGTTTAAGCAGGATGGTTGTGGTGGGCTGAGTGCGGTGGGGAGGAGATTTATTGTCGTGCTGTAGGAGATGTTTGATTTAAACAAAATACGGGCTCAGGCGAAGAGAGATTTTACCGAGACATGGACGTCGACGGCCAGGCTTTTGCCGGTAGATACTGAGGTCCGTCTCCAGGGGCGTGGTAGACCTCACCTTTTGCGTGAGCTGATTCAGAAATCCAGGGAAATATTATTAAACCTTGGCTTTGATGAGATGGAAAATCTTACCATCTTGCCTGATAGCGACGTTTCCAAACAATATGGTCCTGAGGCGCGAGTCATCCTTGACAGGGTTTATTATCTTGCTGAATTGCCGCGTCCCGAGATAGGTTTGAGCAACAAGAAGATAACCGAGGCAAGAAAGATAGTGCAGGAGCTTGATGTTGGGAAGTTACGGGGCATCTTGAGGGCGTATAAAAAAGGAGAAATTGAAGCCGATAACCTTGTAGAGGAGCTTATCGCTGGGTTAGGTATTACTGACCATCAGGCTACTGACCTGTTGAGTCGAGTTTTCCCTGAACTGGAGAAAATGAGGCCGTTGTCTTCCAACAAGACGCTCAGGAGTCACATGACGGCTACCTGGTTTCACACGTTAGCGGCGATACAGGATAAAGCTAAGTTTCCCGTCGCCTTGTTTTCGGTAGGTCCTCGGTATCGTAATGAACAGAGGGAGGATGCTCACCATTTGCGAATTCATCATTCGGCGTCAATAGTGATAATGGATGCCAACATTTCCTTAAGTGCTGGTAGGAAAATAACCGAGGAAATTCTCAGGCAATATGGTTTTTCTGATATTAAGATCGAAACGAAGATGGCAACATCCAAATATTATGCTCCTGGTCAGGAACAGGAAGTTTTTGTTAACTACAACGGTGAGTGGATAGAAGTTGCTGATATTGGTATGTATTCCCCGGTATCGCTGGCGAACTTTAACGTTAAATATCCGGTATTCAATGCTGGCTTAGGCATCGAGAGATTAGCGATGATACTTCATGAAATGGATGATATTAGGAAAGTAGCATATCCTCAATTCTCTGTGGTGGAATTTTCCGACGAGGAGATAGCCAGGTCTATCACCTATATGGCAAGTCCAGGAACTTCTCGGGGGAGAAAGATAGCCAGTGCAATTGAGCAAACTGCACGAAAGTACAAAGATGAAATTGCTCCCTGTGAGTTTCTGGCTTGGGAGGATGACCTCGTTGAGGTGAAGGTCGTGGAGAAGGAGGAAGGCAAGAGGCTCATCGGTCCTGCTGGCTTCAATGAAATTTGTGTAGCTGATGGTACTATTTGTAGTGATATTGTCCCTTCGGGAGAATATAGCGGCGTAAACTATATGCATGCTATCGCTATGGCTGCAGCAGCTCTAATAGAGAATAGCCACGAGGATTTAACCTATCAGGTAAAGGCGATAAAGCATCTCTCAGGCCTCAATTTGCAGATTCCCACGGCTATTCGTGAATATATAGAGAAACAACAGAAAAGGATTGGAGTTGGTGGGGCTGTTTTCATAACCGTAAAATCGCACTTTAAAGGAGGGAAGGGCAAGGTTGAAGGATAAGAGGCTGCAGAAGCTTGGTGAGTTACACCGAAAGCATAAAGATATTATAACTCTTATGCCCTTGCAGACAGGTGGGCTGCTCACTGAAGCGGCAAAAAAGGCTTTGATAGAATTTGGAGATGGTTACTCCGTGTGTGATTTTTGCGAAGGTAATCTAAGTAACATCGCAAATCCTCCTATTCGGGAGTTTGTGCACGAGCTTTTGCCTGAATTTTTGGGTTGTGAAGTTGCCAGTGTGACTCATGGGGCAAGAGAAGCTAAATTCATGATAATGCATTCTCTGGCTAGGCTTGGTGATTCGATTATCGTCGATGGTAATCGGCATTACACTACAATCGTTGCTGCTCAAAGAGTGGGATTAAACGTGGTTGAGGTGCCCAGCTCGGGCCACCCTGAATTCACCATTGATGTTAACGAGTATGAGCCATTGATAGAAAAGCATCACCCCAGGATGATTCTATTAACCTACCCTGACGGTAACTATGGAAATATCCCTGATGCAAAGAGGCTGGGGGAGATTGCCAAGAACCATGATGTTCCATTTATCCTCAACGGGGCGTACGCTGTAGGTAGAATGCCTGTGAATATGGATGAGTTAGGGGCTGATTTCATCATCGGCAGCGGTCACAAGAGTATGGCGTCTGCCGGACCTTGCGGAGTATTGGGGATGAAAAAGAGGTGGGAGGAGGTGGTATTGAGGAAATCGGAAGTATATAGCAATAAAGAACTTGAGCTTCTTGGTTGTGCATTAAGAGGAGTTCCTGTGATAACGCTTATGGCATCGTTTCCTTATGTGGTGGAAAGGGTTCATGATTGGGATGAGCAGGTACTAAAGGCACAGTGGTTTTCCGATGAGGTTGAGAAATTGGGATTCAAGCAGTTGGGGGAAAAGCCACACAGGCATGATTTATTGCATTTTGAAACGCTGATGCTTTACGAGATATCCAAGCGTGTTCGGGAGCGAGGATATTTTCTTTACAAAGAGCTCAAAGATAGAGGAATTTGGGGTCTGCAACCAGGCTTGACCAGAGCTTTTAAGCTCTCTACTTTTGCTGCTAGCAGAGAACAGTTGAGTTTTGTGGTCGATTCCTTCAAGTCTATCTTGAGCAAATATAGCTGACTGCGGCAGTTAAGCGGCAATGAAGGACTCTTTCCACCTTTGTCGCTGAGCTTCCTTTAATTCCTGAAAATGTGCCTGAAAGGAGGCAGAGGTTATAGTATTTGTGCTCATAAGCACAGCATCCTCCTTGTTATTTGAGTAGTAACGAGAGCGTCTCCCTACTGCTTGGAATCCATATTTTCGGTAGAGTGACTGAGCTGCTTCGTTGGAAGCACGTACTTCTAAGGTGATTGTTTTAATGCTCAGTTGGGTGGCAAGGTCGATAAGTGAGATAAGTAAACTCTCTCCTATTCCACTGCGGCGATGATTGTTCCTTACTCCAAGGGCGGTGATGTGTCCTTCATCGGGCATAATCCAAAAGCCGGCGAAACCAAGGACATACTGCTCATTAGTCGTGCATTTTACATTGTGATAATTATGGCTAAGAAGTCGCTTATACCAGGGAAGTTCGGGCATGATTTGCTTGTTTGTATTCAGTCCATGCTCTTCTTCTGCACATGCCACGATATAGCGAGCTAATGGATTGTGAATCTCCCGGTGATATGAAGCATAGGAGCGAAATAATTGCTCCTCAGAGAAAGCCTCCCGGTCTATCTCAGCTACTTGATGGATGTCTCTATCCTCTGCAAGTCGGATAGTATACTGGTTTTTCCCCACCATTTTAACCTACCATAATTGATTGATACGGATTTATTATAGACTACCTTGATATAATGGTGAAGGGTTAAGAAATGGAAGGTGGTTTATTGGACACCAGCGTTCAGCTAGCGCCGCATCATCCTGAAGGATTAACCTTGGCTAATCCGGTGATGACTGCTTCGGGCACTTTCGGTTATGGCATAGAATATAGTGAGCTCGTTGACATACAGAAACTCGGGGCCATTGTATGCAAGGGAATCACTCTCGAGCCGGGGAGTGGCAATCCTCAGCCACGATTGATAGAGACAAAGTGTGGATTGCTTAATTCCGTTGGGTTGGAGAACATCGGCGTTGATGCCTTAATCAAGGACAAGGCGCCAATGTGGGCAGGCTGGCGAGTGCCAGTCATCGTTAATATTGCCGGGGAAACAATTGATGAATATGTTCAACTTGCTGGTAAGTTAGAAGGTGTGCCGGGGGTAAGTGGCATTGAGTTGAATATCAGCTGTCCTAATGTCTCGGCAGGAGGAATGGAATTTGGATTGACTGCTGAAGTGGCAGCTCAAGTAACCTCAGCAGTTAAGGCTGTGACCACTTTGCCTCTCATTGTGAAATTAACTCCAAATGTGACTGATATTAAAGAAATTGCTCTGGCAGTGGAGGAAGTCAAGGCTGATGCAGTGTGCTTGATCAATACCATAAAGGCAATGGCAATAGATATAAATGAAAGGAAGCCATGCTTGGGAAATATCACCGGTGGACTTTCTGGTCCTGCCATCAAGCCGATAGCCCTTTACATGGTGTACGAAGTAGCCAAGGTAGTCAGCATTCCGGTGATAGGTTGTGGTGGCATTGCTTCCGGCGAGGATGCCCTGGAGTTCATTATGGCTGGCGCCAGCGCAATCCAGGTCGGTACAGCTAATCTCACCAATCCTCGTGCTAGTCTTGATGTACTGCAAGGGATAGAGCGCTTTATGAAGGAGAACGGAATCACAAATTTAGTTGACATAATCGGTACAGCGGCGAAATGAACCACAGGGTCTGTAGGTGGTGTTGAACTTGGTGAAGTAATTGATAACTTGCTTGGTGAACAGGAGACCAGGCGGAAACAAGGAGCAGTGGGATATTTGACTAAAGGTGTTATGGATAGGGAGAGAATTTATACTGATGGCTTGATTGCTGCTTTAGTTCCCTTTTTGAACGAGAATTTGTTTATGAAAGGAGGCTCGAGATGAAGATTGTCTTGCTTGGTGGAGGGGGAATGGGGGAAATTGCGCTGAGGGATTTGGTCGACAGCGGTGTTAAGCAAATAGTTATCGCCGATTATGATAGGGTCAAGGTGGAATCGTTGGTGAAAGGCTATAAAGCTGAAGGGGTGGAAATTTCAGCGGCGTTTGTGGATGCCAACGACCATGCTTCTTTGATGAGGGTGATGCAGGATGCCAGCGTGGTAGCTAGCGCTGTCGGTCCATTCAGCGAATACGGGGTTAAGGTTCTCAAAGCGGCGATAGAGGCTCGGGTGAACTTTGTCGATATTTGCGATGATCCTCAGCCAACGATTGATGAGCTTAATTTACATGACGAGGCTAAACAAGCTGACATAACGGCAATAATTGGCATGGGCAACAATCCCGGGGTGGGAAATTTATGTGCTAAATATGGGGCGCAGAAACTGGACGAAGTTGAGGAAATTGAATTCATCTGGGTTCATCCCGCTATTTCTCGAGTGGGGGGTGCTGGCACCCTGCACGCTATTGGCGCATTTTCAGGTGATGTGCCTTCTTATCACCAGGGGCAGTGGGTTGATGTGCCTGCTGGTTCAGATAAAGAGGTGATTGATTTTCCCAAACCTGTGGGCAGAGTCGAGGTATTCCATTCGGGACATCCTGAGCCCATAACCGTCCCCAGATATATTTCAGTCAAGGATGTCTCCTGTAAAGGTGGCATCGTTCCAGTATGGGCAGGACAGGAATTCATAAGGTTTCTCTCCTATGGGCTGGGAGATGCTGAGCCTATTAAAGTGAAAGGAGTCCCGGTGGTGCCCAGGGAGTTCACCGTTTCCCTCCTGGAATCACTGCTTCACAGGATGGGCAAGGACATGATTGGTGGAGGGCAGCTTACCAAGGTATCACGGGTAGTCGTGAAGGGCAAGAAGGAGGGCAGAGCAACAAGTTACACCTATGATAGGATAGGCAATGATTGGGAAGCGGGCATAGCATTATCCATCGGGGCTCAGATGCTCGCCAGTGGCGGTATCACAGAGAAAGGCGTGTTCGCACCGGAGGGCTGCGTTGAGCCACAAGAATTCTTCCAGGAGCTGAAGAAAAGAGGGTTAACAATCTCCGAAAAGATGATGACAGAGCATTATCTGTAAGATTGGCTGCAATGCTTATCTTTTCATTGATAAATGTCCTGAAATTGGCTCCTCAAATCCTTCTTTAAGGCCTTCCCTGAAGGGTTCTTGGGAATTTCATCCAGCACAATGACCTTCTTGGGCACTTTATACCCGGCGAGGTTTTCCTTGCAGAACTGGATGATTTCTTCCTCGGTGATGCTCTCGTTCGGTTTAGCGACCACAAACGCGGTAACTGCCTCCATCCACCTTGGATGGGAAAAACCCACTATAGCGACATCGGCAACTTTGGGATGGCCAGATATCACTGATTCCACCTCAACGGTGGAAACATTTTCGCCTCCACTCTTCACGACGTCCTTCTTTCTATCGACGAAATAGAAGTGATGTTCCTCATCCATTATGGCAAGGTCACCGGTATGGAGCCAGCCTCCTCTGAAAATCTCCTTGGTTTTTTCCTCTTCCTTGTAATATCCCAGCATTACCGAAGCGCTTCTAGCGACCATTTCCCCGACGGTTCCCGGCGGAACATCATTGTCGTTTTCATCCACTATCTTCATCTCCACCATGTTATGAGGCTGTCCGATTGGCTCTGCTCCTCCAAATCTTTCCTCAGACTCCTTAACCTTCCTGAGCACATCAGGGTATTGCAACAATGTTCCCAAGGGTGTCAGTTCCGATTGCCCGTAGTAATTCATCCAGTAGATTTCTGGTAATATGTCAACCAGTTTCCTCATAGATGCTCCGGGGATAGGTGCACCAAAGAGGATAACTCTTTTCACTGAGGCGAAAGTTTTTCTCATAAACTCTTCGATATTCGGTATGGGCAGCTTCAGGATATTGATGAAGACGGTGGGGGGATAGACCAGGTAGGTAACCTTCTCGTTCTGAACGAGTTGCAGGATCTCCTGAGGACTGGGTTCATGGTGCATGATAACCTTCACTTGAACGCCAAGAGTGCCCATGAGTAAGTTCACACCGGCAACATGATAAAGCGGTATCGAGTCTATCATGCATTCATCCGGCGTCCATGCCACTGCGTTGAGGTCGCCAAGCTGGCTCAGGAAAGTGGAATGCCAATTACTGTGGCTATTCATGACACCTTTAGGCATCGCCTCAGTCCCCGAGGTATACATCAAAGTCATGACGTCGTCTCCATTGACCTCGAAATATGGCTCGGCATCGGAATACTTTTCTGAGCATAACTGGTCGAAATCAAGCCATCTCTCAGGTAGTTGCTTCTCACCAGCAAGATTTATCATGATGTAATGTTTCACGCTGGGCATATCTTGCTGTAGTTCCTTTACGTTATCCAGTAGCTCGTCTTCCACAATGAAAGCAACAGGTTCAGCATGATTGATTAGCTGAGTAATTTCTCTTGCCTTGAGAGCGAAATTCAGGGGAGTTATCCAGGCTCCCATCTTTGCCAGGGCGTACAAATAGATGGCGTATTGGGAACAATTATGTGAGATGATAGCGACCCTGTCTCCTTTCTTGATTCCGAGCTCGGTTAAAGCATTGGCAAATCTGTTTACTTTCTGGTTGAGCTCTTCGAAAGTGAGCCGAGTTGTGACTGTGCCTTTATAGCTATAAACTAATGCTTCTTTCTTGGCAGATTTTTGTGCGCTCCGCCTGAGTATGTCCCCAACACACAGCCTCCTCATAACATGCGACTGCAGTGCCTTTTCCATTTAAGTACCTCCTTTTTCTTTACCGAAAAATTTGATTTTAAATTCCATTTTACGCCTTTCATCTCACCTTAACAAGGTGTTGGAGGCTCGTTTCGTATTGTTTTTTGGAGCATTTTTAAGATAAAGTATTTTCATCAAGATTTGGGAAGGAGGAAAGGTAGAAATGAATGTGGTGCAATTAGGGAAAGAAAATCTCGAGAGGTTTGGGGAATATACTTCATCGATATTCGAGGGTAAGGAATATACCAATGTTGAAATGGACCACTGGTCAAACAGAGTTGGCAATGCGCTTAAAAGCCTCGGTGTGAAGAGAGGTGATAGGGTTGTCATCCAGCTCCCCAACTGCCTAGAGGTGCAAGTAAGCTTCAGGGGAATATTCAAAATTGGCGCTGTGGTTACCCCACTTAGCTTTCTTATCTCGGCTGAGGAAACGGCATACATTTACCAGGATTCCACTCCGGTTGTGGTAATAAGCAGCTCGGAATTCATGGAAAAGGTCTCCCATGGCAAGGCGTCAGCGCCAAGTATAAAGCATGTAATTTCAGTTGACGAAGCCCCGGACACACTGTTATTTCGGGACATAGTGGATAGGAGCTCGGATGAATTGGAAATGGAGAACACTGGTGGCGATGAGTTAGCGGCACTGCTTTATACTGCGGGAACTACGGGAAGGCCTAAAGGGGTCATGCTTTCCCACCAGGCTTTGTATGCTAATGCTAAGGGGCAATATGAATTCCATAAGGGGTCCATTGTGCCTGGCAGTGTGGCATTGAGCTCTCTTCCCCTTTCTCACTCTTATGGCATGGCATCGGGGAACGCTGCCTCCCTTTTTGGCCTGAGGGGGGTGTCAGTCAGATGGTTCAACACAGAAGACATTTTTGATGCAATACAGAAGTACAAAGTAACTCTGACAACCCAGGTGCCAACTATGTTCGTTTACCAGAACCTTTACCCTGAGCCTAAGAAATACGACCTCTCCTCGATGAAGTACTGGATTTCTGGCTCTGCTCCATTGAGTGAGGAGACCAGAAAGGAATTCGAATCTAAATACCCCGGCAAGGTATACCAGGGTTGGGGATTAACCGAGGCAGGGGCCAATAATTCCTGTTGCCCACTTGATAAACCATATAAGCCGGGTTCCATAGGTAAGCCAATGAATTGCGAGATGAAGGTAGTGAACGAAAATGACAATGAAGTCAAAGTTGGCGAGATTGGGGAAATAGTGTTGAAAGGACCTGTGGTGATGTCAGGATACTGGAATAAGCCGGAGGAGACTAAAGAAGTATTGCGTGGTGGCTGGCTTCACACCGGTGATGTGGGATATGTGGATGAAGAAGGATATTTCTTCATCGTGGAGCGGAAGAAGAATATGATAATAAAGGCAGGGGAAAATATCTTCCCTCGCGAGATTGAGGAAGTTGTCTATCAACATCCCAAGGTTTCTGAGGCAGCCGTTGTTGGCGTTGCTGATCAGAAATATGGCGAGGAACTCAAGGCTTTTATCGTGTTGAAGCCGGGTGAAAAAGCCACTGAGGAGGAGGTAATCGATTTTTGCAAGGGGAAGCTCACCAGCTTTAAGACACCGAAGTATGTTCAGTTCCTCGATTCCCTCCCCAAGAACCCTGTGGGTAAGATATTGTATAAAGAGCTGCGTAAAATGGGCTAACTGGCGCGCCTGGAGGGATTCGAACCCACGCCTCCCATTCCGAAGACCGGTGCTCCGTTGTGCTGACCTCGCCTTAATAAGGTGTTTGAGGCTCGTTTGGTATTGTTTTTTGGACTATTTTTAAGATAAGATATTTGAATAAAATAAATTTAAGAAGGAGGAAAGGTAAGAGTGAATGTAGGCCGATTGATAAAAGACAACGTTAGTGACTTTGGTGAGTATCCTTTATTGACCTTCGAAGACAAGGAATATTCCAATATTGAAATTGACCATTGGTCAAATAAAGTTGGCAATGCACTTAAGAGCCTCGGTGTAAAGAAGGGTGATAGGGTTGTCATCCAGCTCCCCAATCGCCCAGAGGTTGTGGTTAGCTCTGTAGGAATATTCAAAATTGGCGCTGTGGTTATTCCTCTCAGCTTCCTGTACTCCGCTGAAGAAACGGCATATATCTACCAGGATTCTGGCCCCGTTGTGATAATAAGCGCTACAGAGTTCATGGAAAAGGTGTCCCGTGGCAAAGCAGCAGCGCCGAGTATAAAGCATGTAATCTCGGTTGACGAAGTCCCGGATACACTCTTATTTAAGGACATAGTGGATAAAAGCTCGGACAAATTGGAGATGGAAGATACTGCTGATGATGAACTAGCGGCTTTGCTTTACACTGCTGGCACTACAGGGAGACCCAAGGGAGTTATGCTCGCCCACCAGGCTTTGTATGCCAATGCTGAAGGACAAAGTGAAATCCTCAAGGGACCACTCATGCACGGCGATAGGCTGTTAAGCTCGCTTCCCCTTTCTCATTCCTACGGCATGGCAACAATGAACGCGCTTTTCTACGGCGGCATGAGATGGGTGCTGGTCAGGTGGTTCGACACTGACCTTATTTTTGAAGCGATACAGAGACATAAGGTAAAGATCACAACCCAGGTGCCTACTATGTTCGTCTACCAGAACATGTATCCTGAGCCCAAGAAGTATGACCTTTCTTCAATAAAGTACTGGATTTCTGGCTCTGCTCCATTGAACGAGGAGACCAGAAAGGAGTTCGAGTCTAAATACCCCGGCAAGGTGTACCAGGGTTGGGGATTAACTGAGGCGATGGCCAACAATTCCTGTTGCCCGTTTGATAGGCCGTATAAGCCGGGCTCCATAGGTAGGCCATTGAATGGTAAGATGAGAGTGGTGGACGAAGATGGCAAACCGCTACAGGTTGGTGAGGTAGGGGAGATTGTGGTAGGAGGCTCTGTGGTGATGCAGGGATACTGGAACAAGCTGGAGGAAACTAAGGAAGCATTGCAGGGTGGATGGCTTCGAACTGGTGATATGGGGTATATGGATGAAGATGGCTATTACTTCATCGTGGAGCGCAAGAAGAATATGATAATAAAGGCAGGGGAAAATATCTTCCCTCGCGAGATTGAGGAAGTTATCTATCAAAATCCCAAGGTTTCCGAGGCAGCCGTTGTTGGGGTTGCTGATCAGAAATATGGCGAGGAGCTCAAGGCTTTTATCGTGTTGAAGCCGGGTGAAAAAGCCACTGAGCAAGAGATTATCGATTTTTGCGGAGGGAAGCTCACCAGCTTTAAGACGCCGAAGTATGCTCAGTTCCTCGATTCGCTACCTAAGAACCCTGTGGGAAAGATACTGTATAAAGATCTGCGGAAAATGGGCTAAATTTGTCCCGTAGCGCGGCTAGAGAGATTCAACCCCATTGGACTTTCCTTGGCGATAAGGTCTCAGTCCAGTGGGGTTTGTCAGCGAGTGAATGGTAAATTGTAACTTGTCGCGGATTTTGCCTCCTCTCTGTGGTTAGCCAGGCTTGTTGGTTTAAACGGCGTTTTCAGTAGAACTTGCCGCCTTTACAGCTAACAACTATTGACAAATACAGCGGTTTGTCTATAGACTTGTCTAGTCTTATGGCGAATCAAGGTTTAACCGTAGCACAGGCAGCCAACTCAATGGGGGTATCCACCAGGACAGTCAGACGGTATATCAAGGGTGGCAAGCTCCATGCTGAGTTTATTCGAGGAAATCATGGAGGAGAATTCAGGATATCGGCAATACCACCTGAGCTAGTCAAGGGAAAAACCCTGGACAAAAGGCCTGGACGGACTATGGACATGCTTCAAGGGCTACTACACGAGTTACAACAACAAAATCTCCAGCTTGCTGCTCAGCTCGGGGCAGCCAGCGAGAGAATCCACACCTTGGAAAGTCAGGTTAAGTTACTCAGCGCTGGCAAACAGCCGTGGTGGCGAAGACTATTTAAACGTTCCTCCAGGAACTCTCCTTAAGAAAAGGATACTGGCGAAAGGCCTGGGATGTGGAGTTAATTGTTATCTTCTTTCTTCAGGTCTTGGGATGGAAGGGGAAAGAGGAACCCCAAGATTGGGTGGTTCAAAATCGTTGGCACAGTGCGATTTTTTAAGGGGAAAGTTAGCGACTTAACTCACGGCCTGCCCTGGCATAACACGTGACCTGTGGCTATGTAATATCAGGACTTTGCGAAGCGGCGGCGTTGCGTTTTGATATGCTCCTTGGGGGAACAGCTCAAATGGAAGATGTTGGCAAAATCCGGTCATTTATGCTGGCACGCCTAGAGGGATTCGAACCCACGACCCCCGGTTCCGAAGACCGGTGCTCTGTTCCGCTGAGCTATAGGCGCATGATTAAAAAGGGTGAGCGGTGGGATTTGAACCCACGATCTCCAGGGCCACAACCTGGCGCCTTAACCACTGGGCTACGCCCACCACAAACATAAACATTATACCGACAATCGGCGTGACTTTCAATTTCGTGTTCTCACTCTCTATTTCTCTATTATTATTGGGCAGCGATGTAGTATTATATTGCCTGAAGCGAGCTAAAAGGTAATTTTTATTGGAATAGCTAGATGAGGGAACAACTTAAAGCATGGCGAGGCAAGCTTTTTGGTGGGGAGCGGAAAGGACCTCCAGGACGTCGGATTAAACTTTCGCCGGCGGCTATCGCCGGTATAATCATATTTGTCCTCTGTGGCATAGCATTATTTATCAGGGTGTATTTTCCCTACGACCAGGTTTTTTCCGATGGTTTGGTTTGGTTCAAGGGTGCTGACCCATGGTATCACATGAGGTTGGTGGATAACATAATTCACCATTTTCCCCATCGTATTTGGTTTGACCCCTATTCCAATTATCCCCATGGCCTTGTGGTAGGATGGGCGCCTTTATATACTTGGCTCGTCGGCGGCGCTGCCTGGATAATTGGCCTGGGACATCCCAGCCAGTACACGGGGGCGATAGTCGGTGCCTTTACCCCCGCTGTTCTGGGTGCGTTGACGGTTATCCCGGTGTATTTCATTGGCAAGGAGCTATTTAATCGCTGGGTGGGCGTAATATCGGCTGCCATACTGGTTGTATTGCCCGGTGAATTCTTGAGCCGCTCCCTTCTTGGCTTCACCGACCATCATAGCGCCGAGGTTCTATTCAGCACGGTAATCATTCTATTTTTGATAATGGCGGTTAAACGAGCCAGGGAGAGGGAAATATCCTTCAGTCATTTAATGAACAAGGATTGGGCGGTTATTAAGAAGCCGCTCATCTATAGTCTGTTGGCAGGCATTTTCCTGGGTATTTACCTTCTCACCTGGGCGGCTGGGATAATGCTGGTGTTCATCATCTTTGTCTATCTGGGAATTCAGTTCATCATAGACCATCTAAGAGGCAAATCAACCGACTATCTCTGCATCATCGGCGTATTGACCTTTGCCATCGCTTTGATAATGTCCGTTCCCTTTATGCCTGAGACACTCATAAAGACTATGGTTGGGGCATCTCTGATGCTCGCCATAGTTGCGCCGCTGGGATTAAGCGGTGTCTCCCACTTTATGGTGAACAAAGGCTGGCGCCCTGTTTTGTACCCATTGCTGCTGCTGCTGGTAATTGCTCCTATTGCAGTTACCATTTTCTGGGCGATTAACCCCTCGCTATTTCATTCGATGCTCAGCAGCTTCGGCGTCTTTAATCCTGGTGTTACAATTTTGACCGTCCAGGAGGCGCGCCCTCTCGATATAAACATGGCATGGGGTGACTTCACCACTTCTTTCTTCATCTCCTTCATTGCGTTGGGATTGCTTATTTACCACGCTGTTAAAGAGAGGAGCGCCGATAAAACACTGTTCCTGGTATGGTGCATTATAATGCTGGCGGCGATGTTTGGTCAGCGCCGCTTTTGCTATTACTTCGCGGTGAATGCTGCCTTGCTCACCGGTTATTTCTCCTGGAGGGTCCTGGGCTTCGCTGGATTGGAGAAACTACTGACCAGACCCAAAGAAATAGTGAAAATATATACTACCAAGAAGAAAAAGAAGAAAGCAAAGGAAAAAGTAAGCGAAAGAAGGTTCTTACAACCAAGGGAAACCTGGATAAAGGTAATTGTGGCTGGAATAGCCATCTTTTTCCTTGTTTTCTTCCCCAATATATGCCCTGGGCAGGGCTTTTCCTTTGGAAAACTGGAGGCATGTGCCGAGAGGGGACCGGTTGGGGTTGGCGATGACTGGGGTAGTGCGCTGGTATGGTTAAGGGAGAATACCACTGAGCCTTTCGATGACCCTGATTATTATTATCAGCTATATGATTTCCCTCCCAGGGCGGACCACGGCTATGAGGATTATGATTATCCTGAGACGGCCTATGGCATAATGTCGTGGTGGGATTATGGTCACTGGATAACTCGTATTGGGCGTCGCATACCGATTGCCAGTCCGTTTCAGGGGCTGGCTGCCCCGATTGCCGGCAAATTCCTCACCTCCCAGAACGAAACCGCGGCTAACCAGATAATGGATGAATTAGGGGTAAAATATGTGATGAGTGACTATGCTATGCCCATCTTCAAATTTTACGCCATGCTGACCTGGGCGGGTAAAAACGAAAGCGATTTTTATGAAATCTACCATGTGCCTGTGGAAGGTGGGGTATTGCAGCCGTGGAGGCTCTTCTACCCTTCTTATTATAATTCCACTATTGTCAGGCTTTATAACTTTAATGGGCAGGCAGTGGTTCCCTCCGAGAATGCCACCGAAGTCATTTCCTTCAGGGAGAGCATAAGTCGGGAAGGCGAACCATATAAAGAAATCACCGGCTTATGGTCTTTTTCCACCTATGAGGAAGCCACGGATTTTATAGCGAGCCACGCTTCTGAGAATTATCGAATAGTAGGGAGAGACCCATTTATCAGCCCTGTGCCGCTGGAGAAGATGGAGCATTACCAGCTGGTTTATGCGTCACCATCACCATATCCCGTGAAGATATTTGAGTACACTGAATGAGGTTGTCTGATTTCCCCCCCTTTAAGGTAATCGCCGAAGCCTTAGATGTAATCACCTCCCGAGAAAAGCTGGAGCAGGTTACCACCACTCCGCTCTATAGCAATGCCTTTTACCTGATGCTCACCACTGTGGTTATGGCTCTCCTTGGCTTCTTCTTCTGGATGATAGTTGCCCGATTTTATACCGAAGCTGAGGTAGGGTTCGGGTCTGCTATAATCTCAGCTATCAGCCTGCTTAGCCTCATAAGCCTGGTTGGCTTGAATGTCTCCCTTGTTCGCTTCTTGCCCCACGCTGACAAACCACAGGATTTGATAAACTCCTGCCATACACTGAGTGGTCTTATCAGTCTGGTAATAGCGGGCATTTTTCTTGCCGGCCTGGGCTTTTGGTCTCCAGCTCTAGCCTTTGTTAGCCAAAACGCCATCTTCGCCTCAGCCTTTATCGTTTTTACCATATTATGGACGCTGTTAAACATGCTAACTTACACCTTTATAGCCCGGCGAAGAGCTGGCTTTGTGCTATTCAAAAACACTATCTTTTCAGTGCTCAAGCTTCCCCTCCCCATTCTTTTCGTTCTGTTCTTCCATAGCTTTGGAATAGTCGCCTCCTGGGGTATCGCCGTAGCCGTAGCTGTGGCTGTTTCCATTTTCCTGTTTTTGCCCAGGGTTCAGGATTCCTATAAGCCGGTGCCCGCTCTAAAGCTCAGCTTGTTGAAGGGTATGTGGCGCTATTCCGGTGGTAACTACTTAGCCAATCTATTTTCAGGCTGTCCGGCATTTATTCTGCCGCTGATGGTGGTCAACATCCTTGGCGCTGAGCAAAACGCCTATTTCTATATTGGCTGGATGATGGCTGGCTTGCTTTTTGCTATCCCTGGAGCGATTTCCCAATCATTGTTCGCCGAGGGCTCCCATTTTGAGGATAAATTAAAGGAAAATGTCACCAGGTCTCTGAAATTCACCTATCTGCTGTTAGTTCCCTCGGTTATCGTGCTTATCCTGGCAGGCAAGTGGCTGCTGCTTGCCTTCGGACAGAGCTATTCACTGAATGCCTTGCATTTGCTCTGGGTTATGAGCCTCTCCAGTCTGCCACTGGCAATTAGTTATATCTATACCGGCATACTTCGGGTAACAGGAAGGATAAAGGAGCTGATGGCAATCTGGGGATTTATCGCTTTATCGGTGCTTTTAGCTAGTTATCTGATTATGCCGGTAACTGGCATAATCGGCATCGGCTATGCCTGGCTTGGCGCTCAGATCGTGGTAGCTATCTATATCCTTGCCCGCAGACTGTCCATATAGCTGGCAGCTCTTTTAGACCCTTCGCTATCGCTCAGGGTGGCAAAAAAGGATGTCATTGCGAGCCTCTTTTTAACTGTCATTGCGAGCCGAAGGCGTGGCAATCTCAGCGGGGCGTGAGATTGCTTCGTCATCCCTCACTCCGTTCGGGATTCCTCGCAATGACAGAAAGGGGTGTCATTGCGGTGAGCTGAAACCCCGAGCGCAGCGAAGGGGCCAAGGCATGGCAATTCTTGTTGCGAACGAAGTGAAGCAATCCCGGAAGAATCTTCTCTCCCTTGATGGGAGAGGAATAAGGTGAGGGTGAAATGGTATAATAAGTTAGTTATGGATGACGAAACGTTAGTTTGCTCAGTTTCTCTCTTATGTACTAGAGCGAATTAAAGGCGGCGATATTGTTTGGGCTTAAAACAAGGATAGGGTAAAATAGAAAGTAGGAAAATGCCGGAGAGGAGTAGAGACTGGATAAACCAGGCAATGAGGGATTTAAAAGCTGCCGAAGAGATGATGAAAAGCGGCTCTTTTGAGTGGTCTTGTTTTGTAGCTCAACAAGGCGCTGAAAAGGCCGTAAAGGCTGTATTTCAGAAGCTAAATGCTGCTGCTTGGGGACATTCGGTATTTGAACTTATGAAGCTTCTTTCTAAAAAGGTGGTGGTGAATGGAGAACTCTTAGATTGCGCCAGAAATTTGGATAGATACTATATTCCAACCAGATACCCGAATAGTTTTGAATCTGGCAGCCCTTATGAGTACTTTACTGAGAAGGATGCGGATGATGCCATCATTTGTAGTAAAAGAATCGCTGAATTCTGTAAAAGTCTTCTGGCTTGAACAGGAAAAGTTGCTCACACAACTTCGTAACCTTGCCGTCAAAATCGGTAAGAAAGACAAAAATATATTAAAGATTATTCTATTTGGGTCTTTGGCAGAGAGGAGGGCTGTGCCTGGAAGCGATGCCGATATTCTCGTTATACTGCAAAGGGATGATAAACCTTTTATGGAAAGACTTGTAGAATGGTCACGCAGGTTTACGCTGGATTTTCCTGTTGAGGTTTTCCCCTACACCAAAAAAGAGCTGAATAACCCGGTTGCTTCGGAGGCGATAAACAAGGGGACCGTGTTGTTTGAGCGGTAAAGTAATGAGCAATGGGTGATAAAGTAATGAGTAACCGGTAATGGGTGAAACATAAGGAGTATAATTTTAAGGTACAAGCTTCATAAAGAGGTTGAAGATGTATAAATATGAAGTGATTGTTTATTGGAGTGAGGGGGATGAAGCATATATAGCTGAGGTTCCTGAGCTTCCAGGGTGTATGGCTGATGGGGCGACTTATGAAGAAGCACTGAAAAATGTCCAAGTGATCATTTCTGAATGGATAGAAACCGCAAAGACGCTGGGGCGAGAAGTACCTGCCCCGAAGGGCAGGCTCGTATATGCATAAGTGACCCTCAATGACCATTGTAGTTATCGGTGCTCGATGTGTTGGCCTGGTAGCTGCTTGTTGCCTGGCTAGTGCAGGTCAGCAGGTAACCTGTGTGGAAGTTGATGAAGCCGGACTAAAGCTTCTAAGAAGATGGGGGAGCCCTATGTCATCTCTGATAGCCGCAATGCTTTAGCGCAAGATAAGCTTTAAACCGGTGTGCTCGGCATCTTGTGTAAAGCAGCGAGGATTTCGCACGAAGAGGTGATAAGAAAGTTTGGTTAAGGTTGAATGGACTGAAGGAGCAATAAAGGGATTACTCTAAGGCAAAATCGAAACTAAATACACCGAGGTAGTTAAAAGGGATATAATAAGGGGGTCAGGAGGTATAGCAAATGTTCGAGATAAAAAAGGAGTATGTTGTCACTAATGATAATAAGAAAAAGGCAGTTTTAATAGATATAGAAACATTTGAAAAGCTAGAGGAAATTCTGGAAAGCTATGGACTTGGGAAGTACATGGAGGAAATTGAAGGTGAGGAAGTTCTATCCATAGATAATGCCAGGTCCTATTATGGCACTTTAAAAAAAGATTAGTATGGTTACCTGCCTCTACAAAAAGACCTTCCTGAAAGATCTGGCAAAGCTACCATCAGACTATCGAGAGCAAGTTGAGAAGTTAGTTTTTGAGGAAATCCCTGAGCTTAATAATATTTTCGGAGTACCAAATATAAAGAAGATGAAGAGATACCAGGATTATTATCGGATAAGAATAGGCGATTATCGAATAGGATGTAAAGTGGAAAAAGGGAACAGGGCTATCTTTTATAGGGTAAAAAGCAGGAGCGACATTTATAAAGTTTTCCCATGAAGGAGCCCTATGTCATCTCTGATAGCCGCAATACTTTAGCGCAAGATAAGCTTATAGCTCTAGGCTTTAAATATAGAGGGGTATGCAGGAGGATAGAATGAGCTTTCATCCCAGGTCCCAAAAGACCACACTTTTGATCCCTTGACCACTATCACCTCAGGCTTTTAGGTATAGATGATGTAAGACACTGGCAGGAAGCGCTTAAAGATTATATGATAGAGAAAGGATATATTGTTAGCCAAGACAAGGGAGGATAAATAATTCAGGGAGGTTTTCGATGATTACTAGATATTTGCGTGAAGCTATACGTCGGGCCAAATATAAAATCTTGGAAGATGGAACTTATTATGGGTGGATTGAGGAGCTGCCTGGTGTGTGGGCTGCTGCCAATAATCTTGAAGAATGTAGAGATGAACTAGAGTCGGTAGTTGAAGATTGGCTACTTCTAGGTTTAAGGCTGGGGCATAATATTACTCCTTTAGGAGACATTGACCTGAATACACAGGTTAAGGTAGCCTAGTCGAAATGACTCAGCGTCTTACGCCGGTATCTTGGGATACCTTGGTGCGAAAGCTACGCAATATGACTTTTGAAGGGCCCTACAGCGGTGGAAAGCACTATTTCATGCTAAAGGGTGATTTTAGGTTAACCATTCCTAATCCTCATCCCCAGGATATTGGTGTTCCTCTATTGAAGGAGATACTTAAGCGTGCCGGCATAAGCCGAGAGCAATGGTTGGCAGGTGGCAAACGAAACTAAGAATCTGGAAGCAAAATGCCAGCAAAAGCCAAGAAATTTGACGCTAATCACCCTGCAATCATTAACAACCTGGCAAACTCCGTGCTGAGCCCTTCGCCTCTTGTCATTCTGAGCGAAGCGAAGAATCTCACCAGAAATCCCCTCTCCCTTGACGGGAGAGGGCTAGGGTGAGGGTGAAATGGTATAATAAGTTAGGTATGGAGCTATGATTAACTAAGGTAGGAGATACATATGATGATGAAGTATGATGGCGAAGGAGATACTCTAAACATTCTGGTAAAAGAGGAGGGGCAGATACATCATGCTGTGGAGCAAGGTCAGATAATAATAAATTACGACGAAGGTGGTAACGTCGTGGAAATAGAAATTCTAAATGCCAGCAAGTTTTTAGGAGAATTTTTGACCGGCATCATACAAGCTAAGCCCAGAGCAAAGCTAATTAAGATAGGTTAGCTAACTCTTGGTGGTAAAGCAACTATTGAGTTTATTACTGCCAAAATAGAAAGTATGGAGCCTTGATGAACATCGTAGTTATCGGCGCTGGCTATGTTGGCCTAGTAACTGCTTGTTGCCTGGCTAGTTCAGGTCAGCAGGTAACCTGCGTGTGAGCAGAACCATAAACATGGCAATTGTAATTGATAAAACCATCTCTAAAGTCGTGGAGAGTGGTCTATGCACTGGATGTGGAACTTGCGTAGGTATTTGCCCTAAAGATGCAGTGCAGATGGTCAAAGATGAATCTAAAGGTATCTATCTTCCCCAGTTGGATGGGCAATAAAAATGGCTTTGAACTTTGTTAAAGGCAAGGAGGCAAGGGAAAGGATTAAAAAGATGTTCTCATTGGAGAGAAGAAAAAAGGAGTTGGTGAGCGAGATAGAGGAGTTCCTGAAGTAGGATATTCACAAGATTCTCAAGCATGACTAGAGGAGGAAATCATAAGTGGGTCGTTCTTTAGCTCAGCAGAAGATTGCAAAGGTTTTTTATTGGCTAGGGAAGAGGGCACCTATACCCGACATTGTTAAAGCTAGGATACCAAGTTCGCTAAAGTCCCGCTATTGGAAGGCTTCCTCAGCTTTAGGCCCGGCAAGTCGCTACCAAAGTTTCCAGTCTATGAATATTGAAGCTATGGATGAAGAACTGTTGGGAGTATTTATTAGACATAAGGCCCATACATTGGACAAAGTAAGTAAAACCAGGTGGACAAAGAATAAAACTGATAGCTATGCTGTGGATAAACAAAGATTAATAGCAGCAATAGAAGACTGGCACGTGAGAAGCTTCGAGATAAGTGATGATATTACCTGGGCCAAAGAAATCATCCAGCGATACAGTGAATGGGAGGAAAATAAAACTCCAGCCAACTTGACTGTTGCTCCACCAAAGACAGGTGGCTTTTGCAACACAATTAGACATAGAAGAAGCATACGCTATTTCGAAAGTAGAGAAATTGAAGATGACAAGATTATGACTATCCTTGACTCTGCCAGATGGGCACCATGCTCTAGTAATCGGCAAGCTTGGAAGCTTGTTATTCAGAAAAGGCTAAAAGGACAGTATGTTGCAACATCAGAACTAGATTTTAATAAAGAAAAGTGGAGACAGGGAGCAGCAGTGATTTATGTTGCCATAGATAAGAGGCTCTATCCTGAAAAATATACCGCCGCTATGGATGCTGCTGTTGCCATTCAAAACATGTTATTGACAGCGCATCATCTCGGGCTCGGCGGCTGCTGGCTGTACCTGGCAGAGAATGCTCACCAGGAGAAACTACGTCACAAGCTCGGGCTTGAGGATTATCACTATGTTTATTCTGCTATCCTACTAGGCTATCCAGCAGAGTCTCCAGAGGCGCCAGGGAGAAAACCGCTAGAGAAGATTGTCAAATTTATCGGTTTTTGATTCAGGGGAATAAACAACAATGCCTGAAAAGATAGTTTTGATGGGTGGCTATGGGGGGCATGATAGCGGCGATGAGGCACAGCTTACTACCCCCTTAATTTATCTAAGGAAGTTTATTCCCGATGCTGAGTTCCTGGCATTATCATACGACCTTCCATATACCTCCGAATTTCATAAGGTGAAGTCAGATTATTGTCTGCAATATTATTTATTCTCCTTCCCCAACCCAAGCTGGAATATTGTTTCTAAGCTGTATAAAGGGTTGGTGGCATCAGTAAGGGCTTTAAACCTGTTGCTTAATGTCTGGCTTTTAAAGAAAACTGGAAAGACCATCCTCCTGAATAATGTGGGGAGAAGGCTACTGGATAATCTGAAAGATGCCAGCCTCCTTTTTAATGTGGGTGGAGGAAATCTTAATAGCCTAATGCGTGGAGATTT
>JABUBO010000068.1_pt1 | contig 27754 bp, 31 predicted proteins | sample 7240361 | NCBI WGS metagenome assembly JABUBO01 (sample SAMN07256346, study PRJNA390944) | subsurface metagenome | isolation source: Methane hydrate marine sediment | place: Pacific Ocean: Eastern North Pacific, ODP site
ACTTAAAAAAATTACTCTTTTCATTTTTCACCTCGCTTTGAAGCTCCGAAGGAGTCCGACATCCGTTCGGAGTCCTGTCGGACCTGCGGTTACCGGTTATTTCGTCAAGTGGTAGCCGCAAACTTTCCCGCAAGGGATCCCGCCATAGGTGGAGTCCCAACGGGACGTGGTAGGTTGCGTTTATCTACCAGCCTTTTCTCTCAGAGCACACCCGGATATCAAACTCATGCCCAGAATCAAAATTATTCCATAAACAGTTGTTTTTTTCATCTTTCTCCTCCTGTCGGAACAGAGGTGAGTCAAAATTGGCGGATAGAATTTACATCAATCTATAAAGATAACCTAAGGCAATACCACCAAAGACAACTATTAGAAAGTAGATAAGGAATGCTTTCTTCTTGACCAGAAGAGCCACAGTTACCATTGGCGCAATTCTGGTGGCAGGTCCGGCAATGAAGAAAGCGAGAGCTGCTCCTTTATCCATTCCCAAATTCATGAACGAATAGACAATGGGAAGTGCTCCTCCACCACAAACATAGAAAGGTATGCTCATTCCCGCTGCCAGAAGGACAGAAAAGTTAGAAGCGCCTAAAGTCATTACCACAAAGGACTGAGGAATATATGTATCGGCAATCCCTGCCACGACAATAGCAATCAGAAAATATTTCCCGGGATGTTTAGCCATTTTATACACAAGGGTCAGAAAAGCGCGAAACTTGCCTCCTCCTGAGGAAGGTTCATACCGTAACTTCGAGAGCAAGTCTTTCTTTCTATGTTCGTTAGACTCTCCAGGATTACTCTTAACCAGTTCAGCAAAAAAATTCTTCTTGTTCAGGTAGTGGAAAAGAAGACCACATGTGAAACCGAGCACTATTGTAGCAAATAGCCTGGCAAAAGCCATTCCCGGACCTAACATACCCCAGGTAGTGATAAACAGAAAAGGATTGATGAGAGGCGAGGCAGTGAGAAATGCCATTATGAGCGCAAGTGGAACTCCTGAGGAAAGCATAGCTGCAAAGATGGGAATGATCGCATAGGAACCTAAGGGAGAGACAGCTCCCAAAATTGTAGCCCAGAAAATAGAGAGGAGTCCTCCTTTTCTCTCACATAATTCAGTAAGTTTATTAGTTGGCACATACACGGCAACAAGCGAGCCTAAAACTATACCTATAGCCACAAAATACCAGAGTCGGAAAAACATATTCACGGCTACTGACCATACAATATAAAACCCACTGGATATGAAAAAATTTTGTAGACCTTCCATTATTATTCACCAGAATTTATTTTATCAACTTGATTAAAAAAAGTCAAGTTTATTCCAACAATTCGATATATTGGAGTGTAACCGCGTAGGGGCGACCTTTACGGTCGCCCAAGAGGTGAAACTTTCGTTTCACACTCCCACTATAAAAAAGCTATAAAAAATCGGGGGACAAGATTCCTTCTTGCCCCCCGATAGCCCATGGACTATCCAACTAGCTGGACTACTTCCGAATCAGAACGCCCTACCAAGCTGTAGGTCCTTTGTGGTAAACTCCAACTCCTGTAATAGTACTAATGTCGAACTTCCTCATGACGCTTTCAATTGAATCGCCAACTACTTCAATTTCATCCGCCTTGTATGTTCCCAGTCCAGAGTCTGCAGCTACACGTATGACTCCGTAATGCAATGGCTCAAGTCCCATAACGCGGGTTCCTACAGCATCAACAGCCACGGCGTCTTTGCCAGCAATAATTAAATCCATGGAAACTGGCTCGCCATAAAATGCTCCCCATCCTTCTATAGCCCAGATAGCATCAACAATAGCATAATCTATTGGGGCAATGGAGTTAACGTCAGCAACGGTCCATTGCGTCTTGTCATGCGGTAGCCCCAATTTAATTGCTCCCACTATCCGGACAGGAGGTATTCCTATCCCCACATTCTTCAGAGTCAAGCTGACGCCAGCGTTATCATGAGTCTTCATTTTCCCAATGGAAATTCTGACATCCGCATTGACCCAGTTATTGGGTAGAGGATACTTGCTAAGCCCATGAAGACCTTTACGTTTCGGCTTGTAATACTTCCATGTCCCATCATGAACGGCGTCACTTACGTCGTAGAGTTCAAGCCAACCGCCCTTGTGTGTCCATTGATCCATCGCTTTATTCAGCTTCTTAGCCATATCTGCGTAGCCGTAAACGAGATAGTATGCGTGGGCGTGCCCGGCATTTGGGCCAGCCACAATCGTTACCTTCTTTGCCCCTTTCTCTTTGCAAATAAGGGCAACTGCCCTGGCTATTCTGCCATCGGTGAGTATAGACTGCATCTGGTGGTTAAACCACTTTGCATCCCGCATCGCTTCCCCTGTCCATCTTGCCCTCTGAGATTCCAGAGAAAATACGAACCACGCATCCTGGACAACATTGATCTTAATCATCACCTCGTCGCCTCTTTTAACCGGGAATCCACCAGCGAGATTGATTGCCTTGCGCACCATCTTTTCAATCGCTTTCTCGCTCTTTGATGTCCAGGTCGTCTCCCAACGCTTTCTAAAATCGAACATGCTAAACTCCCAGGAATCGCCTATTACTTCATGGGGAGTCCCCTTCACTATGGCTACTTTTGTCTTTGCAGCTGCAAAAGCCAGCGTGCTAAGTGCAAAGATACAGGCTACTGCCAAAATCAATACTTTCCTCATTCTTTTTCACCTCCTCTCTATTATGTATCAACTTCAAACAACTTGACAAAACTCCCCATTGCTTAAGCAAGGGGATTCTCCAACTTATACCCCGATTGAAATCGGGGCTTTCGTGTTTAGAGTTCCTGCTTCGCTGTGGAAACCAACGCCCCCACTCCACAGGCTATCATCCCGAAGTTTCGGGATTAGTAATTGTAGTGTAGCCCTTTATGGGCGTAATTTTTACGGGGACAAGCCCCTGGTACATTTCCTGCAACTTACCAGCCCCAAACTTCTCCATATGAGGCAGGTCCATGGCCTGGAAGTTCCTTATAAAACTTCAGAACTTCCTCAATACTGTTGCCCACTACCTTGATGTCTTTGTATGTGCCCAGACCAATCTCCTGGGCAACTCTCAGATAACCATACCGTTCTGGAACGCGACCCATGGTAGCAGTACCAACCGAATCCGCGGCCACTGAATCTGGACTGGCAATAACTATGCTACGGTAAATACCATCGCACATTGTCGGTCCATTTCCTTCCCCACCATATATGGCGCCTATCACCCCGTAATCAATGTCCACAGTCTCACAGACGTACATTTGCTGCAACTTACCAGCCCCAAACTTCTCCATATAAGGCAGGTCCATGGCCTGGAAGTTCCTTATAAACCTTCAAAACTTCCTCAATACTATTACTACTCACTACCTGGATATCCTTAGTATGTGCCCAGACCAATCTCCTGGGCAACTCTCAGGTAACCATACCGTTCTGGAACGCGACCCATGGTAGCAGTACCAACCGAATCCGCAGCCACTGAATCTGGACTGGCAATAACTATGCCATGGTAAATACCATCGCACATTGTCGGTCCATTTCCTTCCCCACCATATATGGCGCCTATCACCCCGTAATCAATGTCCACAGTCTCACAGACATCAGCGATGGTCCTGGCACGTTTTATCTGAAAAAACTGACCTGCAAATTTTCGGTAGCTTTTCTAAAACTATAGAGGTTTTTGGAGGAAATCAAAAAATACGATAAACTAACATAGGCTTTTGCGTTATCAAGTTACCAAAGTGAATTCTGCTGTCCACTACACAGCCAGCAAGAGATTTCATCTTTAAGACTCAAAACGATCGGTAGGACGGTTTCAAGTTGAATAAATCAACTTGGCCCGTCCTACCTCATAAGCCTCGCTACAAATTCACTCAAAGAAACCTTACCAGCCCTTGACATCAGCCCATGAACCGGGAGCATGCGCTGGGGCTTCCTTGTACATTATCATAACATCCTCGACCTTTTCGCCCACCACATTGATGTCTTTCATTGTACCCAGACCAATCTCTTCGCCCCTCTTCAAATAGCCAAATCGCTCAGGCGCAAAGCCCATCACTGAAGTCCCGATGGTGTCAACAGCCACACAATCGTTACCAGCAATGACTAAACCGTGGTAGACCGGATCGCCCTGTGTCGGACCCTGTCCTTCCTGTCCATAGATGCCACCAAGAACCGCATAGTCTATACCAACAATTTCACAAACGTCAGCAATGACCTTATCCATCCTATTGTGCGGCAGTCCAGTCTTGAAGTTTCCGTAAACAGTGTTGGGGACCATCCCCACACCGATGTTCTTCATACTACAGGTAGTGCCGGCAAGTTCGTGAGTCTTCAAGGGCGAAATGCTGATAATCACATCTGCATCTATAGCAATCTTGGGGATTGCGTACTCTCTATAGCATAAAGCATGAGGAGCTTTATACCAGCCATAGGGCACATCATTGATACCAACTATTTCGCCACCAAACTCTTTAGCTACTACTCCCATTCCCCATCTCTTCATAACTGTGGCTGCATCTGCAAGACCAGGACCTTCTATGACGTATATCTTCTTGGCGCCAGACTCTTTGCATAAGAGGCCGATAGCTCTAACCACTCTGGGATCTGTAAAGTAGCACAACAAATGGTTGTCGGTGTCTTTTTTGATACACATAAAGTACCACAGGTCACCATTAGTGTTGACCTTGATCATTACAGTATCTCCCCTTTTGACCGGCCATCCACCTGCTAACTTGACAGCCCGACGGACCATCTTCTCTACTTCTTTCTCGCTTGCCTTTGTCCATTCCATTGGATAGGTATAGTCGGTAGTACGCGCGCTTGTAGCACGCTTCGGATTGTCAAACGATGCCTTAAATTTGTCGAAACTAGTCGAGTCTTTCAGTACCTTATCATTCCCCTGGACAATGGCAACTTTTGGTCCGGCCCAAGCCAATGCTGCTAAAGCAAAGGTTACCAGTAAAGCAAAAATCAATGCTTTCTTCATTCTTTTTCACCTCCTTTCTTATCAATTTTTTCTAAGACTGTATATTAACAAGTTGAGAACTGTCAGAATCTAATCTAATTGAATTTTACTAAACCCCACCTTCCTTGGTCAAGTACAAAAAATTGGTAACCACCCCAAATGGTCGAAGCTAAAAAGTAGAATTGTTTCCAGCGCGGGAGATAAAACTACCTGGCATTAATTATATAGTTTACTCTTTAACAGGCTGGAACCTCAACCCCACAAGGTTGGACAAAGCAAGCCCTAAATGGGATGGTGAGTTTCCCTCCTTAACAAGTTTTGTAGGCACAGATTCAATCTGTGCGAACTAACTAAGGAGAAAAATTTCTTAGAAGAGAACACGCGAAAATTTCCGGACAAGATATTTTCGCCTGTGCTCATTATTCTACTGTGGCTTGTCGTGACCATTACAGTCACGACAAGCCCAGAAGAAAATATTATTCTTCGTAAGTCACACGCGGTGAAAAGTCAGGTTAGAACCTGATCATAGTCTGCAGTTCTATACCTAAACAGGGATCTTCACCTACAAAGTACTTGCCGGGCGCAAAGTAACCGACGCCTAACACAACATCCGAATTCTCTGCTAAGGCATATTTGATTCCCACATCGATCTCAAAGCCCATACCCTTCTCGTCTGTAGCAGTAAGCTCAGCACCAGTTCCATTGTTGACTGGAAGGCTTCCCCAACCAGGTAAAGCGTTCGGATAATATGGGCTTTGGTACTGCGCCTCTTGGTCAGCCATTGCATAAAGGCATGAAACATAGGCTCCCCACTTCTCTGCTCCAGGGAACGTGATATCGACTCTTGGCCTTATGACAATAGCATTGATAACTCTGCCCAGTATCTGGTTAAACAGAATCAGGTCCACTTCCCAATCATCAACCCAGTCGACATTCGAACCAAGTACGCCAGACCAGCTCACATCCGTGTCGTCTTTATAACCCTGGAAATAGCTAAACAGTAAGCTAACCTTATTTACAGGTCCCTCCAGGGGGACACTAAAGTCTGCAAACATGCTGAAGGAATCCGTTACGTCGACACCTGGTTCAACCGTGCCAAAGGTGTAAGTGAATTCCGACTTCAGGTCTACCGGACCGAGCTTGGCATTGAACATAGCATCGTTAAAATGGACATTCCCGCGGCCATCCGCTGTGTAGTAAATAAACCAGGAATGGACATAACCCAGAGTCCAGTCCTTCTCGAAAATCATAAACCAGGGACACCAGTGGGTGGCTTCGCCATCGTTCATATCGTCAATATCTCCTTCTCCCCTCTTGTCATACAGAAGACCAGTCAGAACTTTTCCCTCAACCGGCCATATCATCCAGTTGACTCTTCCATAGGTGTCCTCGGCGCTGACGAAGTAGTTGTGGAATAGATCAGTCTGCTGACGACCAATCGTAACCGTCCCATACTTGCCAAGCGAAATCATAGCCCAGAGCCTATCCCAGGTGAAATTAGCGTTCGGGTCGTCAGGGTTCCTCGCCCCACCAGGCAAATTCTGTCCTTCAAAGGTAAGTCCATAGGGCATATCATTATATCCCCATACCGTGTCGAGTGCCCTGAAGCGCGCAAGGATGGTAATGCTGTCAGTAACCTTTAATGTAGGCTGAATAACAGCTTTCTGCTCCCAGTAAGACCTGTCCTTCATACCAGGACCTGTGGTTTCCTTATCCAAATCGATGTTACCGTAGAAGTGACCCCGCACGCGATACCATCCATTGACAGTGAGCTCTGGTTCTGCAAAACATACACTGGATAAAGCAAACAGGAGAACAGAAGCTGCAACCAAAGCTATTAACTTTTTAGTCATTCATCTCCCCCCTTTACATTAAAATTTTTTCTTTTGTGCCCAGACATTCAGGCATTAAATTATTCCCGCTTTTAAAACTTTACACTTCACCTCCTTTCAATTATTTTCTAATTAAAATAAACTGCCTCCCGATGAATCGGGACCTACAAAATTGACCCGAAGGGTCATTGCGAAGGCAAAGCCCGTGGTCCCGATGAATCGGGACTTCACTCCGTTCGCAATGACAGCATAATCATTGTAGGCACAAATTTAATTTGTGCCTAATCAAAACATATAAGTTTTAATGATTTTACCAAAGTGCTTTTGTTTTTGTCAAGTAAAAAATTCGAAAATTTCCTTTTATGCCTTTTTTCCTCCTTCATAGCCTAAAACTTTTGGAGTGTCAAACAAAAGTTTGACCAACGACTGTAAAGCTTTCGCTTTACACTCCCTTACTTTAACAAACCAGTGCACATTCTCGACGATATCTCTACTTCTTGGCGAGGACTGCAGTCTCTGTAGTTCTCCAATGTTGAATAGCAGCAGCTATGAAGCAGAGAGCCGCCATGATGCCGAATATCCAGAAGTAACCTCGAGCCACTCCCCATCCACCAAAAAGCTGAATTAATGGTGAAACGAGTAGCGGGAAACCGCCACCGAAAAAGAAGAGAACAAGCGCTACTATACTGACTGCAGTCGCTACTCCGCCTTTTTCCGCCGATTCAGCTCCCACTGCGTAGAGTATTGGATAGACAGCATTTATCACAAAACCATAGGCTACCTGGATTAATATTACAAGGAGCAAAGTAGTACCGAAAGGAAGAGCAATCATAATCAGGCCCATCCAGATTGCCGCTAAAGTGAGCACTGGCTTTCTCCCCCGTCTGTCCGACCACCACGGCAAGAGAACCTGAAATATAGCTCCAGTAATTGACCACACTACAGCGAGGGCTGCCACCTGTGCATAGTTAAACCCGTGGATTTCACTCAAATATTTCGGATAGAATGCCATAAACATAGAGATAACAGCCATGAAAAGCCCGGCATTTATGGCTGCACTTTGCACATTTCTTATCTTAAGCGTTCTCAAAACCAATGCAGCACCAGAAACTTCGCTCACTTCCCTTGCTAAACTCGGCTTGGTCAGTCCCCTTTTGTCAAATTCCGCATATGCTTTTTCATATCCTCTTGGCGTAGAAATAAAATAGTAGATAGCAAGGGGAATAATTGAAATCAACGTGAAATAGAAAACATATCTCCAGTTATCGCTACCAAACCTTCCCAGAACCCAGGAGACTAACAAACCAGCTAATAGCACGCCCAGGGGAAATCCTGTGTGCGTAAGTCCCAAAGCAAAGCCGCGATGCTCATCTGGCCAAATTTCTGCAACCACAGAAGGTCTGACCGTCTCTTCCACACCAGACCCTATCTGCACGCCGCATCTGAGCAGGATAAACCTTATGAATGTAGAACTAATAGTCCTGAACGCTGTGAAAAGTGACACGATGGTATAGAATACGACCATAATTACCCAAAAATATTTTCTTTTGTAACCAGAACCGATCCTGTCACTAATAGCAGCTCCAGGAACACCAAACACTCCCCTGGTCCATTGCATTACTGCCAGGAAAAGAGCCCAAGCTCCAGGCGTTAGGTACCATCTATCTATGAGAAGTGGCCCAAGTGCCCATACTACGCCGAAATTGAAGCAACACATTAACCATATCGCCCAGGTAGAGATGGTCATACCCCAAACCCAACCCGTCCCATGTGGCCAAACGCCAACCTTTTTCCCAACTTCTTCATTACTCATTTAATTCCTTGGTGTTGAAAGTTAAGCTAATTCTTCCCAAACCCACAAACCAAGGTTTCACCTCCTTTCGTTTCACTACTCCTCGTCACCCTAAAGGGCGACCCACCTAATCTGGTCGGGCACTCTTTAGAGTGCCAAAACACGAATTTTCGCTACTCCATTCGTCGGAACAGCGACCCTCCTTTCTCTAATGGAATCTAAACTTTCTATTCCTTCTTAGCCAATTTGGCCAGAACTTCTTCAATAAATTTTCCTTTACAGGCACACAAACAGATGGCTACTAACGAACCTAAAACAGCTGGTACGATATACACGCCCTCGACGCTCAAAGCCTCCCACCAGTATCCAAAAACAGGAGAACCCACCCATGCACCGAACCAACCAACAATTAACATAACGATGAACCCACCAGTAACTCGAACTTTCAGCAAAGACAAAATTACTGAGATTACAACGCTAATAATCAGAAGCGTTAAAAAAGCCAAAAAACTCATTCCTATCATTGATCATCCCCCTTCCATAAAGACTTAAACTTTCTTTTGTTTCTCTTCCCAGCCTCCTTTTCGTTGCCAAATATCAACCCCTTCATTCAGCAAAACCCTAAATTGACTCTAAGAGTCATTGCCAGTCATCTCGAGCGAAGCGAAGCAAAAATGAGATTTAAGTTTTCGGATAGATTTCTTCGTGTTTTATTCTAAATCTGTCCGGAATCTTTTGCCAGTACCATGCCCAGACAGGCATCTTCCCTTCGGGAGCAACCAGCTTTGGCAAAGATGCCTTGAACTCTTCATCTGTCCAGATGAGCTTGGCACGAGTTTTACATTCAGGATACTTCCCCCATTTCCTGCCACCCTCTATCATTGCCCTCACATTTTCAGCTGAAGTATGAATAGACAGCTCACAGCCGGGCATTATCCCTGCCGGGACAAAGGGAGTGGTATGCTCGATAAACTCCTTGACCATAGTATCAATCTCCTGAGGAGTTCCCCAGGCGCATACCTGGGTTGTAGGTGCATTCATGGGAACAGCCTTCCCTTCACATAATCTGGCTACCCACTCTGTCCACTTTGCCCAAGACCAGTCAAACTGCTGCATTTTCTCATCATACTGGAATCCATCGTATGGGAAAGAAGCTAAATGTTGCATAGCATAGGGCAAATTATTTCCGCAGACATGATGGAATACATATTTGAACAGCTTGGACGCTTTATTTGCGATGAGGTTATCATACATCCCAAACTCCTCAAACTGCTTAGGACCCCAGGTTCTTGACCCACCAAATATGCAGAAGAATTCAACCCCCCTCTTGGCACATACTTCAGCAAATCCCTCAAGGGCACTATCAACATAGTCGTGCATCAGCTGCATATAATAATGGACTTTCTCCTTGGGCTCAGTAACAGTCCATTCAATGAAATGTTGAACACCAACCATCCACTCACAAAGGTTGCTTGTATTCCACAGGCCGGGGATTATGGCAATTTCCCCATCCATTGCCTCTTTAAAATCTAACATGTCCTGGAAGTTCTTCCCATATAACTCCTGCCTTCCATAACCGTATTTCTCCCAGGGCTTCTTTTCCAATCTTTCTATAATTTTATCTAAATTATCGGTGATTTCGTTATAGAGAACATAAGACCTCGTGTCACGGATATTATACCACTTCTTCCTCTCTTCGGGTGTGAGAAAGGGGTCGACAGCAAAACTTGGACAGGCATAAGGCCAGATACAGTCACACCTGAAATCATGGTAACACTTCAAAAGACCATCTGCCCAGGCATCGAGGTCTTCCCATGTATCTTTAAAGTTATACCCCGCATAATAAATTGGCCACTGGTCAAGCTCGGGCATAATAGGAACTATATCAGGGTCCTTCAACTCAAAAGCTGTTCTGCACCGGTCAATATGTGTCATCTCACCTATTTTTGGGAGCTTTTTACACTTCTTCACCCACTCACCAACTATCTTTCTCATTATAATACCTCCTCTTTTAAACTAATTTTTTATCTTTCAGCATCTTTTTTACTTCTTTAACTGCATCCCAGGCGCTCCTGAAAGCGCCATCAGCACCCATCTCCACTGCTTTTTTAAAATCTGCAGCAGGTCCGCCAGATATGATTAGAACTTTATCCCGCAGCCCTGCTTTTTTGATTGCCCTTCCACAGTATCATTCACATGAAAGAATGTCTCGCTCATATATGTTCCCAACCCAACCATCTGTGGCTTATACTTCTTTATTGCTTCTATGTATTTCTCTGGAGGGCAATCAACTCCCAGGTCTATACAGTTGAATCCTTCCCCCTGGAATACAGGCATAGCAATATCTTTCCCCACACTGTGAATGTCACCATAAATAGTTCCAAAGCAAGCTGTGGCAAAATACTGTTTACTTTCACTTTCTGCCATCTTTGGCTTTAAAATGTTCAGTCCCGCATAGAAAGCTGAAGCAGCAGCCAGAACTTCAGGAAGGAAAAGCTCCATTTTATTCCATAATTCCCCCACTCTCTTCATTCCTTCACAGAGTCCTTTTGATATGGCTTCAAATGGAGATAAACCAGCCTTGAGAGCCTCTTCAGCCGTAGCCTTACAAGCCTCCTTGTCCAAATTTACCACTCCGTCTTTAAGCTTTTTCAGAATCTCCTCTTTTTCCACCATTCTATACCTCCTATTTTTTGCACGGTTAAAACCGTGTCCCGATTCATCGGGACACAGATTCAATCTGTACGAAATTTCTGGAATACCGAAAAAAGTCAGGGCATATTCAAAATCACTTTAGAGCAACCACATCGAAAATCTTGTGTGAAAAGTTACTAAAACAGGCTTCTACCTTTGGCCAGGCCTCTTTATGTTCTGGTGTATCCACCCACGCCAACCTCTGCTCTTCAGTCTCAAACACTATATCAATCTCGTACTTCCTCTCCTCCTCTTTCATCTTAAGGAGACTTACCCGGACAAAACCCGGTTGCTTGGCCATGGCAGGAGAAAATATGTTATTAAAAACCCCTTTCAATTCCTCCTCTTTACCTTCCGAAACATCACAATATACATGAAGTTCTATCATTTGTTTACCCCCTTATTTGTATAAACCCACTCCTCATCAAGGGAAGTGTGAAAGGCGTGCTTTTTACAAGGCAAAGCTTATGTACAATTAAATCTTAAGTTTGAAAAGTTTTATAGCATTCTCGCCCAGAACATTTGCCAGGTCCTTATCACTAAGGTTCATAGATTTATACTGGAAGATTTCCACTCCTGTATTTTCCGGGAGATCGGTTCCTAAAAGCATTCTCTCCGAGCCAAGGTCGCCTACCAACCAGATTTTTTCATTGATAGAAATCCAAGAACCCTCTAAATAAACATTCTTGCAAAGTTTTGCCACAATGTAAGCTTCTGTTGAATAAACATGTCCCATACCACAATGGTAAACCACTATCGGTAAATCCGAATATGCCTGTGCCATGGGTATGACATGCGATGGCAGAGCAAATGGAATTCCCGCTCCTGTATGAATCAATACCGGAACCTTATGCCTTTTTGCTGCTTCAAAGACCTTCTTTGCATCGGCAGCCAGAGGATTTATCGCATGACCAATAGTATGTAATTTTACCCCCACGAAACCTTCATCTTTTATAAGTCTATCAACTTCCGCATTATATTCTTTTTCGTCCTGATGGGGATTGAGACTCACAACTCCAAAAATCTTCTTGGGATACTTCTTCATAAGTTTGGCTATATCATTATGTGTTTTTTTAACATCAGGGCAGCCTGGATAAGGTTGCACAAATCCAGCATCAATTTTGTTCTTTTCTATGGTGCCCATCAGCGCTTCTTCAGGAGTGTCTAAATCAAAGACATTACAATGTCCCAAATGCAAATGAATATCGACTATCTTCATTATTTTCCCCTCCTTTTTTTGCACGATTAAAACCGTGACTGCAAATGTTCCCGATGAATCCCGCCCCTGAGAGCAGGGGCTGGATGAATCGGGACTTCACTTCGTTCGCAATGACAGAAACTTTTCCCATTTTTACCTCATCACTGCTATAGGCATCACCTCCAAAATCCTATAAAAAATTTAAAATTGCAGAATTTACTTCGGGATATTTTTGAATTTCTGCCAAGATGCATAAAGGTAAGTTGTTGATTAGATTGCACAGTAAAACTCCGGTCAAGGAAATTAATTACTGTCTTAAGGATGGTAAACTCATTACCAAGAGTTGTGAGATGAATTAAGAATTGCTTATTATTGAGTGGAAAATAATCCTTAGAAATTTTACTAAAATTTATTTTCTTTGTCAAGTATAAAAATATTTGGCCAGGAATATACCACCTGTTTTCCCGTCTCGAGCCCTAAAGGCCGAAGTCTTCATCCTCTCCCACATCTTTTCACTATTATTCCAGGTAGCATCGCATAAAATATTGCTGCCTTAAATAGTTGTTCAACCTTCACTTGTTCATTAGCCGAGTGGGCAAATCTCTCTTCTCCTGGCCCAAAAACTATGGTAGGTATCCCTTTTTCACCCATAGTATAACTTCCATTACTACAGAATGGCCAGAGGAGAACTTTAGGATTCATCTTAAAAAGGGCCTTATAGGTCTCTATGCAAGAGGCGACCAAGGGGTGTTCGCGCGGTAATTCCCAGGCAGTAAAGAACTTTTGCAAAATTTCCAATTTCCCGCCCCTTCCCATAAGAGTTCTCAATTCACGTTTTACACTCTGTTCACTCTCCTTTGTATTTGTCCTCCTGTCGAGGTAGATAGTACAATTATCAGGGATAGCATTTAAGGAAGCCTTCTCGCAGTCGATCTTGGTAACGGTTATGGTTCCTTTCCCTAAAGGAGGAGCAGAGGGAAGTCTATTGTTCAATCTTTCTATCTTCTGAATTAATGGAACCATTCTGTAGATGGCATTTATCCCTCTCCAGGGAGTCCCTGCATGTGCCGATTTGCCTCTCATGGAGATTTTCAGTCCAACCTTTCCTTTGTGTCCACGAATAATATTAAGACTACTCGGTTCTGCAAGAACAACAAAATGTGGTTTAAGCCTATCTTCCCTTATTAGATATTCAATCCCTTTACCCCCAGCCGATTCCTCTTCCACGCTACAAGTAACATAGAGTGTATAATCTCCCTTTAAACCGAGAGCTGCCATTAATTTGCCGCCATATACGGCTGAAGCGACCCCTGCTTTATCATCACACGCTCCCCTTCCATAAATAGTTCCACTTTTATACCCCGCTCCGAAAGGGTCGTGCTTCCAATTTTTTCTATCGCCAATATCCACAGTATCCATATGGGCATCGTATAGTATCCTGACTTTCCCCGAACCGATTCGTCCTATCACATTTCCAATGCCATCAGTGAATACTTCATCAAATCCAGCCCTTTCCATCTCTACCTTTACTCGAAGAGCAATCTTATTCTCTCCACCAGAAAGGCTGGGAATTCTCACTATATCTCTCAAAAAATTAACCAAACTTTTCTGGTTATCTTTTGCTACCTGTTTTAATCTTTTTACTTCCAATTGATGCCTCCACAATTCCGGGGACACAATACTTAATTATCTTACTCGATTCCCTTTCCCCTTTTTAATATTCTTCCCACTATTTCCTCAAGTTCGTTGAAAAAATTTCTCAACATCCAATAGTCCAGTCGTGCTTGCCTATTTATTATATAAAAGATTTGGCAAAATTTTCAAAAGTCCAGCATCGGGTTAAATAATTAAGTGTTGTGTCCCCGTATTTCTTCAAAGTTTGTGGAAAATCGGCTTCAGGAGAGGATAGAGTTTTTTATAAATTTTGAACAATTTATCGTATTGTTTCTGGTGTTCTCTAACCGGCTCCACTAAACTGGCTACATGGACCATCTGTTTACTAACTTCCTTCACATTTTTACATACGCCAATACCCAGGCTTGCCAGCATGGCAGCACCCAATGTCCCCGTTTCTACAACCTGCAACTTCTCTATACACCTGCCAGTGACATCTGCTCTAATTTGATTCCAGAGGTCAATCTTCGCTCCTCCGCCCGCTATTCTGATTCTATCAACCTTTCTTCCCACGGATTTCTCAGCAATTTCCAGTAAATGCCTCACGCTGTAAGCCACACCCTCAAGAATAGACCTGATAAAGTGAGCTCTTCGATGCGTTCTGGTTATACCAATAAAAAGTCCCTTAGCATTCGCATCCCAAATCGGTGCTCTTTCCCCTTCAAGATAAGGGAGAAAAATCATATCTTTACTTCCAGGAACTATAGACTCTGCCTCACTCAAGAGTGAATCCAATCCCCTAAGAGAGAGACCCTCGCTGCCAGTCGTTTCTTCCAGGTCCATAAGCGCTTCCCCTGCCCATTTCAAAGAATCGCCACCAGATTGAGTTGGCCCGTATAAAACAGAAACACTATTAGTTATGTTTGAGGGAATGGACATAAGACCGTAAGTCAATTTGGGAAGGGAAAGACTGGTAAGTCCCACTATCTCCGAAGTGCCGGTGATGTTGAAAGCCCTACCCGAAGCAGAAAACGAACCCGTAGCAAGCATCCCACACAGGGCATCGCTCCATCCGGCAACTACAGGAATACCGCTGGGGATCCCGATGCGACTTCCTATCTCCTTTCTTACTTTCCCAACTACCTCATATGGTTCATAGATTTCAGGAACTATCTCCTCTGAAATTCCCAGAACTTTAAAGTATTCACCGGAAACTTTACCGGTCTTTAAATTAACCATTCCCTTAGAACACCACCTGTCTGAGAAGAAACAGCCTGTAAGTTTGTAGCCAATAAAATCCTTGGCCTGAAGAATCTTGAATGTCCTCTGCAAAATCTGGGGCTCATGTCTCTTCAGCCACAAAAGTCTAGCAGGAAGCCAATTGGGCTTTATAGGTAAATCCATTCCCAGAAACTTTTCCATTCTTCTCTTTCCTATTTTTTTTCGGAGCCACCGAGCCTCCTCCACGCTCCTTGTATCTCTCCAGATAATTGCCCGCCTCAAAATTCTACCCTTTTTGTCCACAAAGACCTGGGTCGGAGTCTGACCGCTCAAGCCTATACCTACAATCGAAGACATTTTTACCTTCGCTCTCCCCCTGAGCTGTGCAATTGCCATCTTTACTGCTTTCCACCAGTCCTGGGGATTCTGCTCTATTTCCCGGGGAGCCACCTGGTAAGTAGGATAACTTTTGAAAGCCTGGGCAACTATATTGCCTTTTAAATCGTATACACCCACCTTACAGGAAGTCGTCCCTATATCTATTCCTAATAAAACTTCAACCATAATTTACTTTCCAATCAATCACTTCTCTAAAAATTTGTGGGTAGTGTAGCCCTTTATGGGCGTAATCGTAATGTAATTGTAGTGTAGCCTTTTATGGGCGTAGTTTTTACGGGGATAAGTCCTTGGGCGACCATCCCGATGTATCGGGATAAATTGCGATTGCCCCTACGCGACCAAAATCATTACGGGCATAAAGCCTTACACTACCTACATTCACGCGGAGCTTTGCTCCGCTACTCCTCTTTTTTTAGAGGGGCGACGAGTGAACGACAGGCCCGGAAAAATATCACCGCATCCACAAGAAGAGCAATAAACTGAACGCCTAAATCGATCCATTTCTTTGCCGTCTGTACATCATCCACATATATTCCCAGAGAGAGACCTGCCTTTCTCACCTTTCCCACCACCTGTTTAATCTTTTCTGTAACCTTGGGGTGGTCTATCTCACCAGGAACTCCCAGCGACTGCGAAAGGTCGTAAGGTCCGACAAATATGGCATCCAGACCTTTAACCAGCAATATATCGTCGAGGTTTTCTACTCCTTTCTTCCCCTCAATCTGGACAATCAAAAGAGTCTTTCTATTCGCCTGTTTAAGGTAAATCTCCTTGGGAAGGTGAGAATAGTCAGCAGCACGAGCAAATACGTCCATTCCCCTTTCTCCTAAAGGAGAAAATTTCGATAGAAATACCACCTCTTCTGCTTGCTTTCTGGTGTCTACGTGGGGAACTAAAACCCCGCTCGCTCCTGCATCCAGCGGTCCCGAAATTGCAGATTCCGATATTTCGGGAACCCTAACTATTGAATCGATGCCTCTCATTCCTGCCATTCTTATCAAATCTTCCACACTCTCAATAGAGAGTGCACTGTGCTCCATATCCAAAATGGCAAAATCGAAACCAGCAAGGCCTACTATTTCCACCATTGCTGGGTCGCGGGACTTCATAAATGGACCAACAACAAATTCCCCCCTTTTCATCTTCTCTTTAATCGGTAGACTCGTCATAATCCTTCCTCCTCAATTTCTATAGGGTCTCCTACCTTTATTTTTCCTCCATAGATTACCTTTGCAAATAGGCCTTCTTCGGGCATAATGCAATTGCCTATTAACTTCCTTATTTCGCAATTAGTGTGACACTCTTTGCCCCGCTGGGTAATCTTTATCACAGCCCGATTTCCCAACTTCAACTTTGTTCCAATGCGTAAGCTATTAAGGTCAAAACCTCCAATGGTAATATTCTCTGCAAAATCTCCTGGACCAATCTTGAACTTCACACTTTTACAGCGTTCGAGCTTTGCTAATCGAGTAATGAACTTTCTAATATTTTCTATTCCTAAAAGACTCACCTGCCGATGTGATAAACCGGCATGGGCATCCCCCATCAATCCCCAATTTCTCCTCAAGGTCGCCTCTCCTACAGGCTTTTTAACAGTGCCCTTTTCCTTGCTTATATTTATTGAAATAATCTTATTCTTTTTCATTTAGTATTTACTTTCCCCGCACGACACAACACTGAACATACTGAAGACAGAGCTCGCAAATCTTTTCCAATTCTTCAATTTTGTATGGAGATATTTTCTGGAACTCGGGATCCATTGTTTCCCGGTTGGAAAAGTTCTGCAAAGCGTATTTCTTTGCTCTTCCTATTTCTCGTGCGATTTCCAGGATGTCTTCCTCGCTGTGGAGATTGGGAACCACCGTGGTGCGGAATTCGTAATCGACTCCAGAATGGATTATTAAGTCAACACTTTCTCTAACCTTCTCCAATAATTCCTTACTCTTTATCCTTGTCGATTTCTCATAGGCATTAAAATTTAAGGGCGCTTTAATGTCCATAGCCACATAATTGACCAGCCCCCTATCTATTACTCTCTGCAACATTTTTGGGAAAGTGCCATTGGTATCGAGTTTTATTTCCATTCCTAAATTGCGAATTTTTTCCAGAAATTCCGGTAAATATTCAAAAAAACAGGGTTCTCCACCGGTAAGACATATTCCATCAATCCAGTTTCGATGGTTTATTAAAAAATTGGAGATTACTTCGAAGGGGATTGTCTCATACTGGTCAGGATTCAGGACCAGTCCTGCGTTTTGACAGTAGGGACATCTGAAATTACAATAGGGCGTATATAGAGTGGAAACGATCTTTCCATCCCAATCAAGTAGCGAAGTTTCAATCATTCCCTTTATCAAAATTTTCATCACAATTCCACTGTACTTATTTGGGAGTAGCAGACTTCAGTCTGCGTGATGTAGTCAGAGGTCTCTAAGGTAATTTTTCGGAGACCTCTTACAATAATCTTTTAACCGCCTCTTCAAAAGTGGCTCTGGGTCGGTAACCGACGTACTTCTTTTTGATATTGCCCTTTCTATCAATAACAAAAGTGGTGGGAATTCCTCTAATTCCTCCGTAATCTTGGATAACGTTAACATTACCTAGGACTATAGGGTAATTAATTTTGTAATTTTTCGAAAATTGTTTAACCGCACGGCTATCTCCTCTGTCCAGACTCACCCCGATGATAACCAGTCCTTCATCTTTATAATTCTTATAGAGTTCTACAAAATCTGGAATTTCCTTGCGACAGGGAGGACACCAGGTAGCCCAAAAATTGAGAATAATTACTTTTCCCCTAAAGTCCGAAAGAGTTAAACTATTTCCTTCAAGGTCTGGAAGAGTGAAATCTGGGGCATCTCCCCATTCTTTCTCAGTTATTATGACCTCTTCCAGTTCTCCTATTTCTTTTATTTCCGTTTCAACCCCACAGCCTGAAGCCCAGATGACCAAAAGAACCAAAACTATCAGACCTTTTTGCAATGCTTTTTTCATCTCTCCCCCATTTCTGAAATTTGTAGCAGCAAAGCGGGTAGTGTAGCCCTACACTACCGAGCGACTCCGATAACTATCCCTACCTCTTAACACCCTGAGGATGAAGGGATAATCTACAAATGTCATTGCGAGCGACTGAAAGGAGCGCGGCAATCTCGAGATTGCTTCGTCGCTTTCGCTCCTCGCAATGACAGCTAACCGAGCGACTCCGATAACTATTCCTTCATCCTCCCTTCTCATTTCCCAACGTATTGCCCAGCGGCAAAACCGGCAGTGGCCCCCTCGCCACAGGCAGTCACTACCTGCCTCAACAACTTTTTCCGCACATCTCCGCAAGCATATATCCCTTTAACTGAAGTCTCCATATTTTCGTCTGTAATAATAAATCCTTCCTCATCCATTTCCACAACACCCTTCAGGAACCCGGTGTTAGGAGCAGTACCTATGTACACGAATATGCCTTTTGCTTCTAATGTCAAATCTTTTCCTGTCTCCAGATTTCTTATCTTAACACCCTCCACTTCAGTTTCTCCAAGAATTTCAGTCACTACTGACTTCCAGAGAAATTCCAATTTGGAATTGGAAACCGCCCTCTCCTCGATAATTTTGCTTGCCCTGAGTTCGTCCCGACGATGAATTAAAGTGACTTTTTCTGCAAACTTAGATAGAAACAGTGCTTCTTCTACTGCGGCATCTCCACCGCCTACTACAACAACTTTCCGATTTTTAAACAAGGGTCCATCACAGGTAGCGCAATAGGATACACCTCGACCAATCAGTCTCTCTTCTCCCGGGATTTCCAATTTCATTGGTCTGGTCCCTGTAGCCACAATTAAAGCTACGCTTTTATACTCTTCTTCCTTTGTGTTAACTATTTTCTCTATTTTCCTTTTGGACCGCTCATCTTCTGAAGACGCACTGACCTTTACCACTTCTCCACTTTTAATCTCCAGTCCATATTTCTCAGCCTGCTTCCTGGTCCTCTCCATCAATTCAGGTCCGCCAATCCCTTCAGGAAACCCTGGATAGTTCTCTATTGTCCAAGCGAGGGCTGCTTGACCTCCAGGAGCAATCTTTTCCAAAAGTAAAGTCTTCAGCCTCGCGCGAGTTGTATAGAGACCGGCGGTCAAACCTGCCGGTCCACCGCCGATAATAACAATATCATACTCACTCATCCAGAATTTCTCCAATTTTGGCTTCTAATGCTTCCTTGGGCATAGCCCCGGCAGTCTGGCCGAGCACTTTTCCATTCTTGAAAATTACGAAAGTGGGAATGCTTTGAATTCCATATTTTGCACTAATGAGAGGATTTTCGTCTACGTTAAGTTTTCCCACTTTCAGGCGACCTGCGTATTTTTGGGAAATCTCTTCGATAGCTGGGGCAACCATTAAACAGGGTGTGCACCATTCAGCCCAGAAATCTACCAGGACAGGCATTTCTGAATTCAGAACTTCCTCCTCGAAATTTCCATCGTTTAGAACAATTTCCATTTCTCCCCCTTGTGTGAATTACATTATGAATTGGAATTTACCGGTTAAAATCAGAATTCCAAATAGAATCAGCAGTCCTCCAGTTACTACTGATATTAGCCTTGAGTATTTCTTTATCTTCCTGAATCCCCTAAGAAAAAGGTTAACAGCCAGACCCGAGACGAGAAAAGGAATGCCCAATCCCAGAGAGTAGGAACCCAAAAGCAAGACCCCTTCCCTGACAGTCTCCTGAGTGGCGGCATAAGTAAGTATTGTTCCCAAAACAGGACCAACACAGGGAGTCCAGCCCAGAGCAAAAACTATTCCCACAATAAAAGAACCTAAAATATTCGTGGGTTTCATCTTTAAATGAATTTTTCTTTCATACCCCAAAAAACTTATGTTAAATAACCTGGTAATATACAAACCAAACACGATGACCAAAACTCCACCAATAACTCTCAAAAGTTTGAGGTGTGAAAGCACAGATTTTCCAAAATAGGAAGCGGAAGCTCCAAGCAAGATGAAAACTAAAGAGAAACCAAGAATGAATAGAATCATTTCTAAAAAAATTCTCTTGGTCATCTTACTCTTCTCTTCTCTGCTACTAACTAAATCATCGATGGACACCCCGGTAATAAAAGAGATGTAAGCAGGTATCAGTGGTAAGATGCAGGGAGAAAGAAACGTCAAAAGTCCGGCAAAAAAGGCCATAACCAGTGAAACTTGTTGAGTCACAATGTCTCCTCGACTACAAATTCTGTTTTTTCTCTCTTCCCAATTTCCCAAGCATTATTAGTGCTAAAATGGCAAGAATTATACCTATAAATTGAGAAGTGGAAAAGAGCCAGATATGACCCCGGGGGTCACCCCGAAAGATTTCAATTATAGAACGACTCACTCCATAAAGAAGGATATAGAGCCATAATAATTGACCATCAAATTTTTTATAAGGCCTTAAGATGAGTAGAATGGCAAAGATGATAAATAGATTTAACGAGGAGAATAGTTGTATGGGAATTAGAGGTTCTCCCAGAGAACCAGCTGGGCTCTCTGGGGGAAAGGAGACCCCCAGCCAGGAATCAGTAGGACGACCATAACAGCAACCATTTAGGAAGCAACCTATTCGACCTATGGCGTAGGCTACAGCCACTGCTGGCGTGAAGATATCCGCAGTTTTCCAGATATTTAAACTCTTTCTTCTCATCTGCCAGATGCCAATTCCAAAAGCTAAAATAAATCCACCATAGAAAACGAACCCTCCCCGGCCAAAAATGGTTCTCAAGGGTTCATTTAGAAAACGTTCCCATTCCACAAAAACATAGAGGATTCTTCCTCCCATAAAGCCAGAGATTAACACCCAGAGAAATAGACTCATTATCTTGTCGGTATCGAAGCCTGTTCTCCTTGCCTCTTCCCGAACATAAAAGAAACCCACAAGACAACCAATTGCTACCATTAATCCATATGTATAAATAGTAAAAGGTCCCAATTTAAAAAGTACTGGATACAATTTCTCTCCCTTGTCTGAACAAGATTTACCTCGATAATGTCGTAGTGTAGCCCTTTATGGGCGTCCCGATTTATCGGGACGGGCATAAAACCCTACGCTACCTGTCATCTTGTCCGTCTTTTTTAGAATAGCTTCCTTTACCACGCTTGCTTTGTCGAGTCGAAATATAGTATCTCTTTTTATTATGCAGTTCCGCTCTAATCTCTGTACGCCCTTCCAGAATGGTCAAGTTTTTCATCACCTCTTTGGGATTAACTCTCAAAGCAGACGAAATATCACTGAGCGTGCAGGGTCTTCTCTTAAGAAGATTTTTGATATCGGTTTCCAGCTTTTCTATATGTTCTCCCTTTAGAACTTTCTTAAATTTTCTGACTACCTCGACTTTCCCTGGTAGTTGCCTCTGGATGGAGCAGAGCTCTCTTTGACTTAGGGCAAAAACCTCTTCTTCCGCTGGTGGGCGAAGCACAGTGTTCAGTTGCACCTTATCCGGTCTAATCTTTTTTATAACTTCTGCCAGTTTGCGAATCTCTTCCGGACCATCGTTAATCCCTTTAACCAGTAATACTTCTAACCAGATTTTATTTTTAAATTCTTTCCGGAACTCGATTAATCCGTCAATTATTTCCTCTATCTTCAAAGATGGATGCGGCCGATTGAGAGATTCAAAGAGAGACTGGCTTACCACATCCAGAGAAGGAATAACGACATCTGCTTCCCTCAACTCCCGACGTACTTCTTCTCTATTAAGAAGAGAGCTGTTAGTCACTATAGCTACAGGAATATCTGTGAGTTTTTTTACTTCGCTTATCATTTCACCAATCTTGGAATTTAAGGTGGGCTCACCCGAACCTGAGAAAGTAATATAGTCGATATTCTTCCTTTTTGATAAGAACGCTTTCAATTCTTCAATAACAGGAGCCTTAGAAACATACTCTTTTCTCTTTACAGTAAGGTTAGTCGTCCTCCCAGTTTCACAATAGATACAATTAAAACTGCAAATCTTAAAAGGTATAATATCAATACCCAACGACCTCCCCAATCGCCAGGAAGGAACCGGGCCATATATGTAGCTTGTAATCTCTTTTGTCTTCATCGCTCTTTTCCCTTCCTAATTTTAATCCTAATTTTCCCTTCCTTGAAACCCTTCAAGCCGGAGAGAAATCCTTTTATTGTCTTCCGTAAAATGTTAGATACAAAGGGATTGAGTTCCATCGGCTCACCAGCCACCCGCACTTCTACATCTTGTCCCAAACGAGTACAATCACTAACTTTTCTTTTACCTTTCAGAATCTTTCTTGCCAGCTCGTAGCAAGTATCAAATCCGCAATCACCACAGTCGAGGTTTGGCAACTTGAATGCTTTCTCTACTACCAGATCGGCTATGGTGGAAATGTCTCTATCAGGGTCGAAATTCCCTTTACCCACCAAGGCAATCTCCAAACCATCAGAAAGTTTCTTCTCCTCACCTTTCTCTCTTAAACACACAATTTTGGGGAAGTTCTTTTTCTCCTTGAACCCTTCCACAATTACAAAATCGGCATCCAAGGAGTCGAGCACTTGTTCAAAATTGAGTTTACCCTTAAAGAATTCCGTTACACCCTCCTCAGAGATGGCTATAAGTTGGTCACAATGTCCTCTATATAGACTAGTATCCTTATGGGGAAGGTCAAGAGAGCCTTGCACATGCTTAACGATAGCAACCGTGTATCCTCTCCTTTTTAATTCTTCTGAGAGGTTGATACCCAGATGTGTCTTACCACTTCCCTTATATCCTACTATACCGATAACTTTCATTTTACCCTCTCACATTTTGAGCACAGGTCTTAGATAACCACAGAAAATATGAACCAACCACCAAAACCGATAAGTATCCCCCCACATAAACCGAATAGAATCCCGTGTAACTTCCTGCTCCACAAGTGTTTGCTTCTATAAACTACCAAAGATACTAAATAATACCAGGTTAAATCGGACAGCCAGTGAACCAAAACGAAAAGAAGAATTCCTATCAATCCGAAGGTTATCGCCTTAGTCATCAGGGCTACGCCAATTGTTGCCCACCAGAGAAAAAAGTAGGGATTAGAAACAGTTGTGAGGAAGCCGGCGGTAATCGAACCTTGAGAAAAACTGTAGGCTCTTTCGTTTATCTCATGGCGGATTCTGAACATACCGGAACCCATATATATAAGAATCGATCCTCCAGCAACACCCACGATAGTTTTAACCAATTCCAAATGGAAAAATCTGGCAAAGCCAAAGTAAACAATAGCTATCAAAGGAATTTCCACTACCCCATGCCCCAAAGCCACCCCGATTCCTGCAACCGGAGATTCATAACCCTTGGATAAAGTCACTGCAAACACGGGGCCAGGCATCATAATTCCAGAAAGACTAATCAGTATTACGCTAAACAGGAATAGTGTTAGGGACATATTAACGATAGACTTTAACCTTTAGACTTTGAACTCTCAATCATATGTTCTGGACCACAGGTCTTTCCCCTCAGCCTTTTCTTCTTCTTCTGCCTCCTCTCCCACCAGCGTTCTATCCAGCTTTTGCCTTCCGCCTCTTCAATTGTCTTAACCAGTTCCCTGACTTTTTCCTTCTCGACTTCATAATACCATTTACCTTCACGACATACAGTGCTACGAGCTCCCATTATATCCACTCCGGTCTGAAGCAGCGCTGAAACATCGTCCTTTCCCAAAGAGCCAAGAAAGAGTGTCCATAGCCCATGACTATGTGCGCCTTCGACAAAACTATGGAGTTGTTCAATCGACATATAATCGAAAAGATGTTTACCATCTTTATTCGCAACATCTATAACCGCTATATCTGCTTGAGAATCGACGAGAATATCGAGAGTCTCTTTGGGAGAGATAGAGCCAATCTCTTTATAATCAGCGAAACTGCATACTGCCACACCAATTCTCTTATCAAACCTTTTTATCGTGTCACTAACTGCTTTAACCATTTTCGCTGCTTCCCTGTAGGAAGGCACCTTGTACAGTCCCACAGTAACATGGTCCCTTGCTCCCGATACAACTGCTCCCAGAGCTGCTTGTGCTGCTGTACAGGTCATATAGCCAGGAAAATTTCCTGCTGTGGCACCCAGGCGAATTCTCCTGGGAATCTTTTTCCTGACAGTCCTTATTGTGTAAGGGAGATTGGCACCCATAGAACCCTCATGAAGATTTTTTACGCTGATCAGTCTAGCCCCACCCTCAACTGCCGCCCGGGCATCCTGCAAAGTCATAACGGGAATTACCAGTTCCATTTATTTGCTCCTTTAATTTAAATCGGTTTAAAGAATAGATGGTTTCTGCATCTACAATCACTGGAGCCGAAATTCTCAATCGATTTAAATTTCTTCTCCAGATGGAAAGCGATCTTACATTTATTCTCTCCATGCGATGTTAATACATATATTATACCCAAAATTTCTGAGTATTCAAGTAAATAATTAATATGCCAGAAATGTCTTTTACTTTTCTTCAAGATGCCTCTTGATTCTTTTCTCCAGCCCATTCAATGCTCTGCCCACATAAAAATAGAGGCCTCTTGCGAATACAAGAGGCCCAAATTTACCTATTCGAATCTTCCTTTTTCTTTTAACCCACATTAAAAAAACATAAACACCATCCATTCTGCCTCAAATGCAATGGAAAAGTTTTAGCAGATTCGCGGAAGTTGCTCACCGGTAAGCATATCCAAGACAAGACCCTTTCTCCTCCCACGTTCGTCTTTACCACAACCCTACCTTTGTGCCTGGAAACCACGGTTCCAATTATTTGAGCATCCTTTCCGTATCTATTCTTTCTCATAACATTTAGAATTTTTGCGCAATCCTTCTGGGGAACGAAAGCCACCAGTTTCCCTTCGTTGGCAATATATAGGGGGTCGAAACCTAACATTTCACAGACACCCTTAACCTCTTCCTCCACAGGAATCTTCTCCTGTTCAATCTCTATCCCCACTCCCGACTGTTCGGCTATCTCATTCAGGGATGTGGCCAATCCACCTCTTGTAGGATCGCGTAGAGCGCGAACCTTCTTGCTTACTTTCAGGATTTCCCAGACAATCCCGTTTAATGGTTGAGAGTCACTCTTTACTTTTGTTTGAAAATCGAACTTTTCTCTTGCACTCAAAATAGCGATTCCATGGTCACCAATTGTGCCGCTTAAGATTATCCTGTCACCAATACGTGCATTTTTTGAAGAGATGTCCACCCCCGAATCTATCAATCCTATACCAGAAGTGTTTATAAATATCTTATCAGCCCCACCTTTTCCCACAACTTTGGTATCACCAGTCACTATTTTTACACCCGCTGCTCTGGCAGCCCTGTTCATTGAATCAATAATCCTCTCCAACTCAACGAGAGAAAACCCCTCTTCAATAATTGCTGCTGCACTCAAATATAGAGGTCTTGCTCCTACCATAGCCAGGTCATTAACAGTACCATTGACCGCCAATTTGCCTATATCTCCACCAGGAAAATATATGGGGTCCACCACATAGGAATCTGTAGTAAAGGCAAGTTTGCCCTTGAACTTCAATACAGCACTATCGTCCAGCCTCGCCAGAGGCAGATTTCGGAATTTCTTCACAAAGCTTTTAATTAGTTGATGGGTAAGCTTCCCACCACTCCCATGCGCCAGTAAAATCTTCTTTTCGTTATCTTTAAATTTTTTAACCATATTTGTAATAGGCTGCACATGTGCCTTCGGAAGAGACCATGCAGGGTCCGTAAGGTTCTTCGGGAGTACAGATTTTCCTATATAATTTGCACTGTGTTGGCTTCTTTACTCCTCTGAGCACCTCCCCACAAGCACAATCTGGATTCTCTTTACTCTTCTTTGTTTTTGGTCGGAACTCTTTTTCCGCATCGAAGTCAGAAAATTTCCTTTTAAGCCTGAGACCGCTTTTAGGAATAGTCCCCAGTCCCCGCCACCTAACATCAGTTACTTCAAACACTTCAGATATTAGTTCCTGGGCAATTCTGTTCCCTTGTGGATGAACAGCACGAAAATATTCAATTTCTACTTCGGTTCTTTTCTCTTTAATCTGCTTCAGTAACATATATATAGATTGTAAAACGTCCAGCGGTTCAAACCCCCCAATCACGCAGGGAACGTTATACTTCTGGGCTATAAATTTGTAGGCATTACTCCCTATGGTAACGCTCACATGCCCGGGGCAGATAAAACCATCTATTCTTACCTCTTTTGACTCCAATAGCGCTTCCATCGCTGGAGGGATGAGCTTGTGACTGGAAAAGATATAAAAGTTGTCAATTTTCTCTTTTTGGACATCGAGGAGAGAAGCAGCAATAAGGGGCGAGGTAGTCTCAAAACCAATAGCCAAAAAGACAACTCTCCTGGCAGGATTCTCCCTGGCAATCCTTAAAGCTTCGCTGGGACTGTAAATAATCCTTACGTCAGCGCCATTCCCTCTCTCTTTCTCCAGGCTGGAATTGGTTCCGGGAACTCTTACCATATCGCCAAAGGTAGCAATTATCACATTTTCATCCTTGGCTAACTCAATTGTCTTATCAATGTCTTCTTGAGAGGTTACACAAACCGGACAGCCAGGACCCGACAGGAGATTTACATTCTTGGGAAGCATTCCTTTCAGTCCCTGCTTGAATATCACCATTGTATGGGTACCACAGACCTCCATAAGGTTGACTTTTAAGGAGTCGAATCTTTTTATCTTTTTAACTATCCTTTCTGCTATAGCTCTGTCTCTGAACTCATCAACAAACTTCATATTATCTCCCTTAAGAGCTGTAGAGTTTCCTCTGCTTCTTTCTCTCCAATCTTTTCAATAGCAAATCCAGCATGGATTAAAATGTATTCTCCGACTCTCACATTACTTACCATGCGTATATCGGCTTGTCTTTTTACTCCCGCCATATCTACCTGAGCCAAATTATCCTCTATTTTTAATATCTTTGCCGGGATAGCCAAACACATTTTTCAAATCCTTGTTCCACTACTCCTCACAATTAAAAGATAGTTTGTGATATGGAGTCCCCCGATGAAATCGGGGGT
>JABUBO010000069.1_pt1 | contig 27735 bp, 24 predicted proteins | sample 7240361 | NCBI WGS metagenome assembly JABUBO01 (sample SAMN07256346, study PRJNA390944) | subsurface metagenome | isolation source: Methane hydrate marine sediment | place: Pacific Ocean: Eastern North Pacific, ODP site
AATTAATGATTTTAATTTTTTGAGCCAAATTTGGACGACTTTTTTTTAATATATCTGCATATTTTTCTTTAAAGCCTCCAGCACCAGTAATAATAATTAAGTTTATATCAATCCGCTCTAAATTATCTGCAATAATTGTGTCAATTTTTCCAAAAAAATCCCCAATCTCTTTATTTCTTTGTGTTTTTTCATATCTTTTTCCGGGGATATTATGCCTAACACTTGTTATTATTTTTTGACTATAATCCGAAATAATTGCAACCGTTGCTAATCCTGATTCAATTGCGATAACAAGGATTCGAAAACTTAGAACCTTTGAACTTTTTTCTATTCGACTTAAATCCTGTTTCATCCATTTCTTTTTAATAATAGTGATTATAGAGCCAACAGAAACATTGAAAGTGTGATAAGAGCCAAAAGAAATTAAATCTTCAGGTCCAGATAAAATAATTCCCTTAATCCGCAGGCGATTAGAATATTCATGAAATGCTACATCTTTTACTTCAAGAGTTAAGATCATAGATTTGCGATCTCCAGAATCACCTTCCCTAAGGACAATACGTCTTTTAGTTCTCGATATAGCTTTATCATCCTTGTAAATTACATTAAATAAGACCCAAAGATCATTTAAACATTCTATTTGAACTTTTAATTCTCCTTTCTTATCGTCGAAATACTTAATTTTCAAAAGAATTTCTCAAGCTCATAAAGGTTTAATTTATTCATCTAGGAATAAATATAGTGAATATTTTAAAAAAAAAGTGAGTAAAAAAATAATTATTGCTCTTCTAAAGCCTTTTTTACTTTTTCCAATTCTTCCTTTCTTTTTTCACGTTCGGCATTTATTCTGTCTACTTCTGTTTGGTCAACAGGACTTAAAGTTTTACCATCTTTAATAGCTTTCTTTAACTCATCATCAAGTTGTGGCATTTTCCTTATCCCTATATCTATTTTTTATATATTATGATAATACAAAATCGGTATATTTATAATTATCTAGGTATTTTTAAATCAACTACAACTTGAGTTTCATCAAATTTGCTGAGGCTCCAGATTCATAATAGTTCTCAATTATTTTGATTACTTTAAAACCATACTTTTGATATAAATGAATTGCGATATCATTGTCAGTTTTTACATTTAGAATAATTGATTTAAATTTATTTTTATTTTTTATTTCTTTTAATGTCCTTTTTAATAGAAAGGAGCCTAATCCTTGATGTTGATACTCTTCTCTTATTAAAAGATTTATAATATTTGCCCTATTTTTTACACCCTCAATTATAATAGAAAATCCAAGGATTTTTTCAGTTTCATCAACTAATTTTATGAACAATAATTTATTTTTAAGCAATTTTTTTAGAAGATCCGTAGAAAAAGCATCTATTCCGAATATTTTTTCTTCTAAAGAAGAGATCTCCTCTATATCTTTATTTGAAACATCTTTTATAATCATTGATAATGGCAATTTCATGAGTAACTTTACTAATAAATATATCATTCTTTAATAATATTAATTAAGTTTATTGGTGTTTTCTCAGTTATTTGAAAATATTTATCGCGAAATGGTATTCCTTCAATAATATAGCACTCTAATTCGTATTTTTTTAATTCTCCAACAAATTTTTGGTAAACCGGAATATACCATGGTAAATTAATTTTTGATTCTTTAAAAGAAAAGAAACCCTTAGGTAAGTTTAATTTTGATATGACATTATCGCGAAACTCCCTCAGAGATACTTCTGTACCTTCAATTTGTGCATAAATAAGAAGACCTGCATTATTAACTACTTCATAGGGCGCCTTAATACTTCTTGCTCTCCGTTTATATCGATTTTTTAATTGATAATGATCCTTTAAAATAATGGGGCAATAGTGAAGATTTAACTTTGTTTTTTTTGCTACACTTTTAATTAGTTTGAGAGCTGATTCTTCGCTGTTTTTAACAGATGCAATTGTTCCTTCTTTTAATAAAAATCCTTTAGATTTAAGAGATTCACTATTTGGAAAACACATTTCAAATTCATCCAAATTGATAAAATCACAATTATTTTTATCTAAATAAAAGATAAATTCTTTTAGAGTTTTCAAATTCTTTTTATCAGGAATTACCGGAACTTCTGCACCCACAGACATACTTTTATTTAACGCATATTCAATTTTAATCCAATTCTCCTTAGAAGGATGAAATCTTATCTCATCTAATCCTGCCAAGGATAATTTTTGCGCTAATTGTTCATTAAAATTAACTCCATTCGTATATAGATGTATATGAAAATCAGATCCCATTTCTTTTTTTAAAAAAATTATGTAATCCAAGGTCTTATTTGTATTATTAGGGGTAAGAGGTTCTCCACCAGTTATTGAAACACCCTTGGCTTTTACAAGACTAATTTCTTTTAATATTTCTTTATAATCTTTAACCTGAATTTCATCAGCGTATGTTATTTGTTTATTTTTCCTTTCTTTTGAGATAGGACAATACCAAGAACAATGATCAGGTTTCTGACAAATTCCATTAAGGAATAGAACGACCTTTTGTCCCTTTATACAATATTTACATCCTTTAGGAATCCCACGAATAAAATAAGATTCACCTTTAGTTTTTAATAATTCTGCTCGTGTCAATCTTATTTAACCTCAGCCCTTCATAAGTATCCTTCTCACAAAAGAATTTCGATCACTAATATCCTTTAACACTTTTTCAAAATTATCCTCTAAATTTAGATTTTCATGTAGAAAAACTCCAGTTCTGCCAACTTTATCCCTTCTAGTTAAAACGCGTATTCTTTGAAGTATAAATTCTAGATCAATATTCAACAATTTCGAAGCATATAATTCATTATTTTTAAGTTCAAGCTCATTATGACCATATTTAGTTGGTATCTTTAATATTAAATTTTTATCTGTGCCTGGAACCCTTTCATTTTTTGAAAGCTTATCTAAATCAAGACAACCGCCAAATTGATAGAATTGAAAAGATTTTTTTATGAACCTTGTTAAAGGAACTGTTAAACATTCTTGCTCGGATAAGTAAATATTTGCCTTAATTGTATCTCCCGGAGTTGCTTGAATTATATCCTTTGCAAAAATATATTCTCCATTCTTATCAATAATAACCTCTAATTTGTATGTAGGAATTTTATCGGGAAAAATTATATCAATATCACTACTCTTTTTCACATCTCCTCGTGCTAAACTCCCAAACACTAAAGGGTTTAAACTTTCTTTATAAAACATATGTAAAATCTTTTTTGCTCTATCTCGTTTATGAGCTAATATACCCCAGTGGTTTTTATCATAAATAACCTTATTTGAATATTCTATGGAAATTTTATCTCTTGTCATTGAACGCTTTTCAGTTAATATTTATTATTTTTTATTAAAAATATTATTTAAAATAAAGCCAATAATAATAGTTTCATAATTCTTTAACGATTTAAAAGATTTTTCAAGAATTAATATATTTTTTTCATGTATTTTATAATTATCTTTTAATCTATTGATACTATTCAATTGATCTTCATCAAGTTTTAATAATCTCTTTAATGGGATAATAAAATAAAGTTTCTTTATGTCAATTATGTCTTGATTTAAAAAGTTCTTTAAAATCTCATAATTTTCTGAAAAATTACTTAATATCAGAAAAAATTTGTCGAAAAAATTTGTTAGTGTAGAGATTTTTAAAAATTGAATAGTAAGATTAGGAAAGAGAAAGACAATTTTTTGATACTCGGGACCATCTCCTATATCAATAAAATGAATATAAATCGCTTTTGAAATTTTATCAATTAATCCTCCACTAATTTTTATCTTAACTAGTTTTTTACCTTCAACTTTCCTAACTTTTTTGAAATCTATAAAAACAACCTTAAGATCGATTGAAGCAAGAGCTTCTGCATATGGATATGTATTATATCTCCTCTTTTTGAAAATGATCAGAAGATTTGAAGTCTTGTTGTTATTATTTTCAGCGACATCGTTGATTTTAGATTCGAACAATGTGAAGGAAATTCTAAAAATTTCTTTTTCCCCACATTGAATTTCAAAATTCTTGGTTTTATTTTCCATAATTAAAGGATTCGATAAAAAATTTCTCCAACGATGTGTATTCTTAAAAATTTTAACTGAGATTAGGAAAATAATTAATAAGAAAATAATAATCGTGTCCCAAAAAATCCAATCAATTTGAAAAATCCAATGAACTTGCATAAGATATATTAAATCTTTATTATTTTATCCATCCAATCTAAATATTTCTTTGATCCTTCTGTAATATCAAAACCTATACATTCAGAAACTTCATAGCTATGTATGCTATTTATAATCTCAATTAATTTTTTACTGTTTTCTTTTTTGGTTTTAATGACTAATAAAAGTTCATTGTCTTCCTCAATTTTTTCCTCCCATTCATATATTGAAATCACATTAGGAATGATATTACAGCATGCAATAATTTTTTGTTCTACTAGAAGACGTGCAATTTTCTTTCCTTCTTCAAGATTAGGCACGGTTGAGATGAAAATCATATATGTCATTTTTATAACCTCTTCTTAATATAAGTTTTAAATAATTTAAGAAGAATGTAGTTTAAAAATTTTAGGATAAAAATAGATCTAGTTTAAAATTTGAAAATCTATTAATAATTACTGAATTGTTATAAATTCAAGCAATCCAAGCTCATCTAATTCATCAATAATTATTCCTATATTGCTTTCTGGAATACCCACTTCTTCTGCAATTTTTTCTAAAGTATGAAATCCGTCACAAAGATGGGAAATCTCATATTCCTGTTCTGAAAGCATTCCTTGACTTACAACTTGTTTAGGTAATCTCTTTAAGGTCCATTCAGGTTTTTGAGTTTCTTCAATATTTGATCTAAAATCTATTTCTTCAAGAATCAACCCTTTTTTGGCTATCTTTTTTTGTGACTTCTCAAAGTCCTTTTTATAGATTTTCAAGATAGGTATCCTTATAGGTACTTCCGATGCTTTCCCATCTTCGAGAATTTTATCAATAATTGTTTCAAATCCTTGAAATATACGAATATCTCCTGTCCAATTATCTTCACCAATGTATTCAGAATATTTTTCCATAAAAACATCCACTATGTCTTCAAGTCTCGCTTGGGCGATTTCTCTAGAATCGTTTTTATCAGCTGCAACCACCACTAAGACGCCCGCTTTAAAAACAAGGATTAAATTGAAGAGTCGCATATCTACAATCTTGAGTTGGCCTTTACCTTTGCTTATTTCGCTCGCGAAGTCCTTTAGGGCAGTTAAAAACCCCGAAACTAGATCTTGATTTAATTCAATCACTCCATATTTCCTATAAATCATGCAAATTCCTGTAAGTTGATGGATTAAATAGAAACTATGAATTATGTTAGATACACCTATAAACTAGAAAATAACTTCGTTTAGTTTTAAATAATTAGTAAAAAATTGTATTTATAATTGTATTTAAAAAAATTTTAAAAAGTTTTTTTATGTTTTTTAATCTTATAAACTTATAAACTTATTATGGACATAAAAAAAATTTCAGAGAATATATGGGAAATATCTCCGCAAACAAAATTTCAGAGAATTTATGGAGAGACAAAGAAATTTCAAATGAAAGTGCCAGCGATAGTTTATGCAAATGATTTTTTAATGGAAAGTATAAGAAGAGATAAAACTCTTGATCAAATAACTAATGTCGCCTGTTTAGATGGAATAGTAAAACATGTTATTGCTCTAAGTGATGCACATCAAGGTTATGGCTTCTGTATCGGTGGAGTTGCTGGAACAGACGCAGAAACGGGGGCGGTTTCACCTGGTGGCGTTGGGTATGACATTAATTGCGGGGTCAGACTCCTCAGCACAGGTCTAAAAGGGAAGGAAATAAAACATGCATTATCACGTTTGGTTAAATCTCTTTTCAAAAATGTACCGAGTGGATTGGGTTCTAAAGGTAAGTTAAATATCAATTATAATGATCTGGATAAAGCTTTAGAAAATGGTGTGAACTGGGCGATAGAAAATGGATATGGATACCCAGAAGATGAAAAATTTTGTGAAGAAAATGGATGTATAAAGGGAGCCGATTCTAGCAAGGTTTCAAGAAGAGCTAAGGAGAGGGGAATCCGCCAAATCGGCTCATTGGGATCTGGAAATCATTTTATAGAAATTCAGGAAGTAAATGAAATCTATGATGAATCTATAGCAAAAACTTTAGGCATAGAAGAAAAAGGGCAAGTCACAGTGATGGTGCATACTGGTTCTAGAGCAATGGGGCATCAAATTGCAACAGATTATTTAAGAATATTTGATAAGGCTATGCAGAAATATGGAATTGTAGTTCCTGATAGGGAGCTTGCTTATCTTAAGGCAGACACACCAGAAGCAAAAGATTATTTAAGTGCGATGGCTTGTGCTGCCAATTTTGCGTGGAATAATCGTCAATTAATTACACATTGGGTTAGGGAATCGTTTAAGGAAATTTTAAAAAAAGATTCAATAGAACTTGGCTTAAATCTAGTATACGATGTTTGTCATAATATTTTAAAAATTGAAGAACATATGGTGGATGGAAAAAGGATGAAACTTAATATTCACCGAAAAGGTGCAACAAGAGCCTTTCCTCCCGGTCATCCCCAAATTCCCGAAAAATATAAAGCAGTTGGGCAACCAGTTTTGATACCAGGCACTATGGGTTCAGCAAGTTATTTATGTGTTGGAGGACCAAAGGCTATGGAATTATCTTTTGGATCAACTGCACATGGAGCTGGTCGGCAATTATCTAGAACAAAAGCGAAGAAAAAATTCTGGGGCGAAAAAGTCAAGGAACAATTACATACCAAAGGAATTTTCGTCCAATCTGCTTCAATGAAAGTTTTAGCAGAAGAAGCACCCGGAGCTTATAAGAATATCGATCAGGTTGTTCAAGTTAGCCATGATCTTGGAATAGTCAAAAAGATTGTGCGATTAATTCCTATGGGCGTAGTTAAAGGTTAGATATCAAAAATTACTTCAATTATTACTTTATTTTTTTTTTCTTCAATTTTCATATATGAATAAGTGATTGCTTTAACTTCTATTCCGCTTGAATGCTTTTTCAAATCAAAAAAATCTCCTATTACTTGGGCATTTAGCATATATCCATCTTGACTTTCATCAATATTAATCACTTTAATCTCGGAAAAAATCAGATTTTCAGTATCAAAAATATATAAAAATTCACTTAAGAAATCAAATAGTAGGGATTCTTTATCCTCTGCTGTAATTTGAATCGATTTTGAGATATTCTTATCAATTTTTCTGATGTCTGTAATCGTATCAAATAAACTTAGTGCTGCTTGTGAAAACGCTTCTTTAAGATTTAAACCCCAGCATCTAGCTTGGACGTCTGAGATATGGTCGAGAAATTCATAACCTTTTTCACTCATAATTAACCCTATATTATCAATCTTTTATAAGAAAATTATAATATAATTTCCTAAAATAATTAATATTACGGCAATTAAAAATCTCTTACGAAATTTTTCTTTTAATATTAAAACAGAGGCAAGTTGTTGAATTAAAGGTGTGCTTGCAGTTATTGTAGAAGTAAATATTAATCCATTTATTTCAGCTGCTTTATAGAATAATGAATCTGCAAAACCCAAGGACAAGGAACCAGCAATACCAATATAAATGTAATATTTTAAGTGGATTCTATTTTCTTTTTTAAATCCTTTATAATATTTATGTTTAAACATTCCAAATATGGAAATGAATATTGTGGCGCTTATAATTCGAATAAAATTTGTAACAAAAACTTCTCCATTTGCGATAATTCTGGCTTGATTGAATGAAACAATTGCTAAAGCCCAGAAGAATGCCGTACCTAGAGCTAGTATTACTCCTATGAATACATCTTCGGATGATTTTTGCTTAACTTTAATTTTTTTTTCTTGGTTATTAGAGTTTTCATTTACATTATTTGAGCTTGATATTTCATTCTTAGGTTTATCTTTTGAACTTAAAAAAAAACTACCTATTAAAATAATAGTGCCTCCTATCAAGATTGAAAAAGTTATTATTTCTCCAAAAAAGATTGCTGCGAATGGATAAACAAAAATTAAAGATAATGAACTAAGGGGATAGGCTCTAGAAGCATCAATTTTTTTTAATGAATGAAAATATAGAAGATCTCCAATTGTAACAGTAACTCCAGAAATAATACAAGCGATATCATAATCGATCAATTGTTGAAAATTCAATCCAGTGAAGATTAAATAATTTCCAAAGAGTAAGGATATAGCAAAAGTAAAGAGGGTAACTAATAGTAACCTAGGTAAAAGAGCTTGTGGAGCTTCTATTTTTTGTAAGCCGAATTTATATACTAAACTGGCAAAAGCCCATGTAAAAATTGCGTCGATTGTTAATAAAATGCCAATAAAATCAGCCATTTAAATAATAAAATATATATCATTATTTATTTCATTATACTTAATTGTATTATAAAAACATATTATGAAAAATTCGGGATGTTCTAAAAAATGGTGCAACAAAGTGATTTAAAGGTTTATAAGATCATTCTTTCGGGTCTAGATAATGCAGGAAAGTCCAGTTATTTAATTGCGATAAGAAAAAAATATAATTTTTGGGAGAAGGTTGAAAATTTAAAACCAACCATTAAGATAGATTATTCTACTTGCACAATTTTAAGAAAACATCAATTAAATTTGTGGGATATGGGAGGACAAGAAAAATTTAGAAATATTTACGTAAATCGTCCTATATATTTCGAGGATACTGATGCAATATTATATTTGATTGATATTCAAGATGAAATACGATTTGAGGAATCAATTGATTATTTACATGAGTTATTGGACATTTACCGAGAATTGGAGTATAATAATGAGATAAATATTTGTTTTCATAAGTTTGATCCTGAATATAAAAATCTTGAGGAATTTAACGAGAGGAAGAGAATGTTGGTAGATTTAATTCAAAAATCAAATCCCAAGATGACTTTTCGATTTTTCGATACATCTATTTATAATATTTACTCGCTCACAAGAGCATTATCCTCTTCTTTGAATAAGATTCTTTTTTTAGAAAGTGCGGATAATAAATTAAAAGAATTCGCAGAAAATTTCTCTTGTGATTATATTTTATTATTCTCCAATAAAGGGTTGATTATTTCCGATTATTATAAGGATGTAATTGATTTAAAAGAGTATGATACAAAAATTATACCAAAACTAAATGAAGATCTCGAATTTTTTCAAGCGTTAATAGATAATAAGGTTAAAATTGATGAGAAGTTAGATTTTTTCGAGGGTAATTTCACATATGTTAAAACCTTGTTAATTCTTACGACAGAAGGTGAGAAAAAACCAATACGTTTATTTTTAAGTTTAAAATCAACTAGGGAAGAAGGAAATGTCGATTTAATTAAATCTAATGTATCAACTCTTTTAGAAGAGGTAAAAGAGATAATCTTTTAATCTAATTATTTAAAGATGTTTTCAGCCGAATTTTTCCCATTTTTTAAGTTTTAATACTTTAGATAAAGTGGAACCTCGCTGAATTTCTTCTCTGATTCTGTTTTCTTTTTCTAATACATCAATAGCTCTATTTGCAATTTCCTTTGCTTTATATTTTGGAACTACTACAACTCCGGATTGATCACCAATTATCCAATCTCCAGCCTCAATTTTTTGGCTTCCACATTCAATTGGTGTGTTAATTTCTCCCATACCTCGTGGTTCTCCAGCGGTCGGTGTTATAAATCTGGCAAATGCGGGGAATTTTATTTCTCTTATATCATCAACATCTCTTATTGCGCCATCAATAACTACTGCAGCGATTCCTTTTTGTATACAACTCCATGATGCAAGTTCACCCCAAACTGCATCTTTTCCTTCACAAGCATCAACAACAATAACTTCTCCTTCTTGTGCAACATCAATAGATTCCACGGGTTTGGACCAATCTCCATTATATGCTCGAACTGTAACAGCTTTACCAGCAAATTTTAATGGTTCTTTATCAGTTCCAATCCAAATGGGGTATAAGCCTTGCATTTCTCCTTCTCTATGCATCGCATCTGAAATATTTGGTGTGGATACTTTCATAAAAGCGTCATATAATTCTTCTTCACTATATTTTTTAAATAAATCAGTTTTGATAGATTTTGCTTCATTGATTGCTTTCCAAATTGTTTTTGCGGATTCTTCGGGATTTTTTGCTTTATATAAAGCACCTCCAACAATTATTATATCCGCTCCAGCTTCTCTTGCTTTATAAGCAGTTTCACTATTTAATCCTCCAGCTGTTGCAATAAGAGTTGTTGGATTTAATCTTTCCGCAACTTTTCTTGTTAATTCTACCGTTTTTTCTCCACCATAGATCATTTGCTGGTCAACGCCCACATGCACACAAATAATATCCACTCCCATTTCTTCTAATTCTAACGCTCTTTCTATAAATTTTTCTTCAACTACATCGATTAAATCACATCCAAGTTTAACGCCATATTTCTTAGCGGCAAGTATTGCTTCACGTATTGATGTATTATCACTTACTCCCAACATGAGGACAACTCCAGCTCCTGCCTTAGCAGCTATTTCTATTTCTGCAGAGCCTCCATCTACCGTTTTCATATCTGCTACAATTGTATGGTTAGGAAACTTCTCTTTTAATTTTCTTACAGCATTCATGCCTTCGGATTTGATAAGTGGAGTTCCAGCTTCAATCCAATTTACTCCTCCTTTGATAGCTTCTTCTGCTATTTGTAAAGCTCTATGTAAATTTACTAAGTCAAGAGCTATTTGTAATACTGGTGCATTATTTTTTTTTATCATTTTTAATAAAAAACCATTTATTCCAATTAAAAAATAAAGTTGACAATAAAATTTTATCATTTCTAATTAATAGTTTTATCATTTTCAATTTTATGATTTTTAATAAATCAAATATTTTAATTTTAGTAATTTAATCCCAACTTTAAAATACTTTTATTTTGGAAAATAACCAAAAAGAATTAAAAATTAAGGAGGGTTAGGGAAATTTTCTTCTTTGGGTATATTAAAATTAAAATTTAATATAAAGAGATACGAGTTGTGTATAACATTTCTTTTTTTTTTGTAATAATAAGAATATTAAAATATAAATTCATACACGAGATATGTAACATAGTAAATAATTTTTATCATTAGAGTGATTTAAATATCTTTTAAATTACAAAATTTTGATTATTAGAGTGATTTAAATATCTTTTAAATTACAAAATTTTGATTATAACTTAGAGTAAGAATATATATGTCTAATAAAAATTACGATAAGGCTTTCGAAATTGTCGTTTTTAATGATGATAATTTATGTAAGATTAAAATAATGATTTGTTTTATAAAGAATATTATATTTTTTTAGAGGTAGAATAATAAAATGTCAGTTACTGAATATGACTTTCTTTTCAAGGCTATCGTCTGCGGAGATGGAGGCGTAGGAAAAACTGCACTTACAATCCGTTTTACTAAAGGTTTCTTTGAACAGAATTATAAATTGACGATAGGCGTCGACTTTCACATAAAAACTATAGATATTCAGACTTTAGAGGGTATTAAAAAATGTAAACTTCAATTATGGGATACTGGAGGTCAAGAACGTTTTTCTTCTGTACGACCAATGTATTATCGAGGAGCATTAGGTGCGTTATTAGTTTTTGATCTAACCAATTTTGAAAGTTTCGAACATTTACCAAATTGGATTGAAGAGATTAAATCAAATTCTAAAACCGATATTCCCATGTTACTTATTGGTAATAAAAGTGATTTAATTAATGAAAGAACAGTTAGTGAAAGCGATATAGAATTATTTTCAAAAAAGTTTAAGTTTTATTATTTAGAGACAAGTGCAAAATCGGGAGAAAATGTTAGTGATTGTTTTGCTATTTTAGGTTATTTAATGATGGGACTTGAAGTTCCACAAGAAATGCTTGGAAAAAAAGAATTATTAAAACCAGGGATGGTACCAATGCACCCAAGCTCTATTCCTGAACCCGCACCAGAATCTGAGCCGGCATTTTCTGCACCCCCTGTTCCTGAACCCGAACCTGAGCCAGCATTTTCTGCACCCCCCGTTCCTGAACCTACACCTGAACTTGCAATCGAGATGCCTCCAACTCAAGAAGTACCAAAAGATGGTATTTCTCCAGCTGTTTCTGGACAAGAAACTTTTACTCCCAAAGGTGTACCGTTTTCAGAAAAAACTCCAAAACCTGTTCCACCTCCTCTTGGTTTCCAACCAATATCTCCTACACCAAAACCACCTAAGCAAGTATTTCCTAAATCAGAACCACCAAAAGCAGAAAGTCCTACAGAAGATTCTCAACCAATTTTATTTTCAGAATTAGAAAAATCTAAAAGTCCTTCCTTAACACAGTATTTACCTCAAGAAAATTCTTCTAAAGGGAATTTTTTTCAGTCGTTAAGTGAAGCTAGCAAAAAGAGAGGGGAAACAGAGAAAGTTCCTGAGTCAATTAAGAGTTTTATTCCGTTTGTATCTAAAAAAACCGAACCATCTTCACCTGTTTCAGAACCATCATTAAGAATAATTCCCAATGCAGAAGAAATTAAGCAAAAACAGGAAAAGAAAAAATCTAAAGTGAAACAAAAAAAGAGTGAAAAGAAAAAAAAAGATATGATCATTTGTCGGCATTGTGGGGTCATTTTATCTAAAGAATATAAATTTTGCAATCGTTGCGGAGCAAAACTTTAATCATTTGGCTCATAACGGCGTTAAATCGGCCTTCGCGAAAAATAAGATTATATTAGACTATTTTCTCCATATTTAACTAGTTTCTCTATATCCACATATTGGACATGAAGTCCAAACAGATTTTATCTTACTTTGGCAATTCGGACACACTTTAAGATTTTCATCAATTTTTCTTTGAGGTTTCCCGAATATAGTCAATTCATTATCTTGAATCTTTGGTTGTTGTGGCTCTTGGACTTTTTGTTTTGTGATTTTTTGTCGAGGTGGAGTTAGAACCGAATTACTTTTTTGAGGAATCTTTACAGGTTGAACTTCGCTTTTTTTTATGGGACTACCTTTTTGTGGAACCTTTACGGGATGAAGGAGGCTTCCTTTTTTTACAGGTTGAGGTTGAGATTTATCTTGAAAAATCACTTCTTCTTGAGGTGGTTTGCTTAGTGTTTGTATTTGTGAAACTATTTGTTGAGTTTTTTTTTCGAGTGCATTAACAGTTTTTTTAAAATTTTGACTTTCATAGAGAAATGGTTTATCCGAGACATCCCCTTCGCGTTGTGGTTGTCTAGTTTTTTTCTGAGCTTTAATTGTACTTCGTTTCACTGTTGGTTGAGTTTCAACATAATAAGCAAAATATTTTCCGTCATTATTTTCAATGTAAATTTCACCTGAAGCATCTTCTGCTTCAATATAATAAATTACTTTTGATCCTAAAGGCATTTCTTCGATTTCTGAAAGATAAAAATCTTGGTGTTTTTCCATAGGTACTTGAAACCAAGAATTTCCCCCATCAGCTGTAAATCTAAGTCTTACATCAATAATAGGATTTTCTGGAGATTCATCAGTAATTTTTACTACAATTTTAATTGTTTTTTTAGAGGGAATTTTCTCCATTTTATCAAAAACTGCGGATGTTGATTGGATCCATGATGTATAGCATTTTGGACAGCTGGTAAACCAATTAAGGTATTCAAAATTACATTTTGGATTAGAACATGTCTTTGTCCAATACCGTGAAGTTTTTATCTTTGCAGTAAGTTTTTCTTTTTTTTTAGCCATTTTTAATTTTTCATTGGTGGTTCAATGAAAATAAATTTGTAATTCTTATAAATAAAATTTTGTATTTATATATGATAAATTTAAAAATATATTATTAAAAAAATAATTTAAATTGGAATAAGTAAGATTAAATATTTGTTTTTGAAAAAGAAAATAAATCAGATCATCTTATTTTTAAAAAGATTAAACATAATTTCTGAAGTATCCGGAAAGTAAGAAAGAAAATACTCATATTGGCTCATAGAAAGAATTAAGTTAATTGAATAATTTTTTCGTGATTAGTTCTAAATCAATGCAAAATTTATCGATATGCTCTTTTTTTACATGTGGCATAATTACTGCTCGCAATATTTTTAAATTATTAAATAATCCCAGCTTCCATTTTTTCTTCCTTAATTCTTCATCGATAATTTCAACTTTCTCACCATTTTCAGTAGTTATTCCAATAATATTCATAATTGGTTTAACAACAACCTTGATTCCGGGGATTTGATTGATTCTTTTCTCAAAATAAGATGTAATTTCCATACATTCTTTCACAATATTTTTATATCCTTCCTTACCTAAATAGTTCCATAAAGCCCAAAATGCGATTGTTGAAGCTCCTATTCGAGTTCCAAGAATATTAAAATGTTTAAAGCCCCCACCAGCAAGATAAGGGATTTCATATCCAAATTCTTCATATAATGATGATGGTTTTAATAAAAAGCCTCCACTGGGAATAGGAGCTAAGCCCATTTTATGAGGATCTGCAGTTATTGATAATACATTTTTTATAGAAAAATCCCATCTCGGGATATTATATCCCAATTCTTTTAAAAAAGGAAGGATAAAGCCACCAAATGCGGCATCCACATGTAGAAATAGACTATTTTCTTCTGATATTTTTGCGAGTTTTTCGATAGGATCAATTAAACCTAATGAAGTTGTTCCAGCTACACCTACAAGACCAATCGTATTTTCGGATATAAGAGATGAAAGATGATTTAAATCCAAGTAAAAATCTTTCGTTAATTTTGCTTTTTTTAGGGTAATTCCTAATAATTCTGCACTTTTATCAAATGAAATATGTGCCGATGCAGGAACAATGAATTCTGGATTTTTTTTATTTTTGAACAAGTTTCTTGCGATTCTCATAGCAATAATATTAGATTCAGTTCCCCCAGTAGTAATAGTTCCTACAACATTTCGACATCCGAACAAACCTCCCAATTCTTGAATTATTTCAAGTTCAAGTTCCATTGTTCCTGGAAATAAACCCGGATCTCCAAGATTTTTGGAAATATATTTTGAATAAATTTCAGTTGCAAATTTCAGTGGTTCTGAGCACATAGAGCCTAATATGAATCCAGAATCATAAGTTAAATCTTTAGACAGTCTTTTTTCTAGTTCTTCGATAATTTTTTCTTTTGATTTTGCTATATCTTTCATGTATGTCAATGTTTAATAATAAAGATTTAAATAAAATTAATGAAATTTGTTTAAACGTCTGTACATTTTCTTATTATTCTTATAAATAGTAATAAATTCTTGGAATAGCTCATCGTAGATATTTCTGTTTGCAGGATTGGGTTCATAGATGTTTGAATATTTAATATATTTTGGAATGTCATCAAAAGTAATGTATCCTAGTCCAACTGCTCCAATAAAAGCAGCTCCTCGTGCATTTGCTTCAATTGGGTTCTCAACCTGTCTAATTGTTCTGTTAAGAACGTCTGCATAAATTTGACACCATATATTACTGTTTGCCCCTCCTCCAATTAAATTTATTGGATTTAAGGGGCGTTTAATATTTTTCTCGACATATTGAGATATCCATCTAGAATTATAAGCAACTCCTTCAAATATTGCTCTTATCATATGCTCTCTATGCGTTTCCAATGAGATATTATAAAGACCCCCTCTAATTGTGTGATCATCAATAGGAGCTCGCTCTCCATATAACCATGGAGTAAATATGAGTTTATTGCTTCCAGGTTCCACCTTCTCTACAATTTTATCAAATATTTTATAAACATCGGGAACTTTCTCTTCAATAAGTAGTTCATCTTGATGATATAATATATTATCTCTCATAAATGAAAGGCATCCTCCAGCAATTTCTTGCTCGTTTGTAAACAAATATCTTCCAGGAATTGCGGATATTAATGTTCCCATATTATGAAATAGATCTGCCTTTTTAAACGGTACATGACATACACACCATGATGATGTCCCAATGTAGATATGTCCTTCATAATCTCTAACAGCTCCTGAACCTACTGCCGCTGAAGGAATGTCTGGGGCACCCATAACAATTTGAACATCTTTATTTAAACCTAATTCATCTGCAACTTTTTCAGAAATATTTCCCAAAACATCTGTTGACAATTTAAGATCCGGATATTGCTCCCTATTTAATTTTAATTTTTTTATGAGACCATCATGGTAAACTACATTATTAACATCTCTTACATCCGTTATCCAATGGACTTGAATAGAGCAAGTAGAAGCTGCAAATTTACCAGTAAGTTTTAAATTAATATAGTCTTGAGGTTCTAGGAATTTATGGGTTTTATCATAAATATCAGGATGCTTATTCTTTAAAAATAAAATGTGAGCAATCGAATCTTTCCCAGATAAAGTTGGAGCTCCTCCTGTAATTTTAATCCATTTTAATACTTTTATTAAATTATAACCTGATACCTTTATTAATCCTTTATAAAGATTTTTAATGTAAGGAGCTCCTCTTGTATCCATCCAAATAACTGCATTCATTAAATGATTTCCATCTTTATCAACTGGAACAGTTCCACTCCATTGGCTAGTATTACAAAATCCAACTATATCATCAATAGGCACTAAGTTTTTATCTAGCAACCTAGTAATAGTTTTTTTCAGTGCATTCCACCAATCATCTGGGTTCTGCTCGGCTGCTCCCGCACTCGGTAAAAATAATGGAACTTCTTCGAATTCAAAACCAAGAACTTCTCCATGGGTTGATACTATTGCAGCTTTACTCCCAGAAGTTCCATGATCATGAGCAAGGATATATTTTTCTTCATTCATTCTTAGCACATTTTAAGTTCTTATTAAAAATGTTTTTTGCTTAAATTAATATTTTGTTTTAATTTTTTAAATATTATTAAATAAAAAAGCACATTTTCAAAGGCTTTTAAAAATTAGTGAAAGTGATTAATGAAATATGAATTATAATGAAATAATGGAAGGAATAAAAGGTATAGTTAATAATCCTTTAAGGAAATTTAAGCCAGATGAATTAAAAAAAATTGTTAAAAAATATACGGAAACACATAAGAAATCAAAGGAATTATATGATAGAGCCCGAAAGATCATTCCAGGTGGTGTGGAGCATAATCTTGCATTTAATTTTCCGTTTCCTTTAGCATCCAAGAGAGTTGATGGATGTTATATGTGGACCGTTGATGATGTTAAATTAGTAGATTTCCTTATGAATGGAGGTCCAACCATTTTAGGACATAATTATCCACCTCATACAGAGAAAGTAATAGAAGTTATAAAGGAAATTGGGTCTTGTCATGGAATTACAAATGAATATGAGATATTAGCTGCAGAAGAACTACAAAAACACTTTCCTTCCTGCGAAAACATACGATGGCTTCAGTCAGGTACTGAGGCAGATATGTTAGCAATAAGAGTAGCTCGGATTTTTACTGGCAGGAAATGGATTATTAAGATAGGAGGAGGTTATCATGGATGGAGTGATCAATTAGTTTATGATTTGCACATTCCTGGTACAAAAACTTTAGAATCTCATGGGATTCCAAAACCAGTGTTTAAGTTTATAGAATCTGTCCGACCAAATGATATAGAAGCGTTAAGGCAAGTATTTAAAGAGAAGAAAAAGATTGCAGCAGTATTACTCGAACCTATGGGTCCAGAAAGTGGTACTAATCCCGTGCGACCAGGATTTAATAAAGAAGTTGAAGAACTTTGTCATGAAAATGGGGCATTATTGATTTTTGATGAAGTTGTTTGTGCGTTCAGACTACATATGGGCGGTGGTCAGGCATATTATGGAATTAACCCGGATCTTTCTATATTTGGTAAAATTGTAGGGCATGGATACCCATCTGCTGCAGCAATTGGTGGTAGAGCGGATATTATGCAATATATCGCTGCAGGAGTAGGCGGTGGTAGAAAAAGGGCATATTGTGGTGGAACTCTTGCTGCAAACCCATTAACGTGTGCAGCAGCATACTGGGCAATAAAATTTGTTGAGGAAACTAATGCTTCTGAGAAGGCAGGAAAAATAGGATCCCGGTTGGCAAATGGATTAAATAAAATATTTCAAAAACATGATCTACCATGGATTTCCTATAACTTTAATGCAACTGTTCATATGCATACATCCGCTGTAATGAACTTAGATATGGATAATCCTAAACATTTTGGTCAAATAAAGGAACGTAAGGAATTTATGGAGCATCTAGGTGCGGCATTAGTTTGTGAAAATATAATTTCAGTTGCGGGGAGTAGATTTTATACTTGTATGCAACATACAAATGAAATTGTTGATGAGACCGTAGCGAAAATTGAAAATATCTGTAAAATGATTGAATAAATTAATCAATTATTTTTTTATAATTTAATAAATCTATTTTTATCTCTAATTTTTATTTGCTTAATTTTTTCGATCAGCTTTTGAGTTAGATCAATTTTATAATAATTAGCAGTACATATTATTGCAATAACTAGATCTGCTAATTCCATGCCAAGATCTCCCTTAACCTGATCAGATTTGGGGGGTTTAATTTTTTCTATAATATTAATTTCACGCGAAACCTCACCCAACTCTTCAAGAATGGCAGCTAACATTGAGAGAGGTGGCCAATATCCGCCACCTTCATTGATAATCCAATCATCAATTTCTTTTTGAAGTTTTGAAATAGTAAAATCTTTAGAAAATGAGCTCATATTTAATTAAGTTATAGGAATTTTAAAAAAATTGACTAAGATTTTAAATTTTTTATTAAGAAATTAAATAGAATTGGAAAAAAAAGATAAAAAAATTAAATAAAACCATATCTTTTTCTATCTTTAAATTCTTGAGCTTTACCTTTATTCCAACGGTCAACCCGGGAGTAATATCCTGTAATCCTTGAATATACTTCGATATCTCTCCCTCTCCCATCGCAACTTGGATTACTGCATTCATCATGAACTCCTTGAATAAAAAGTCCGCATTTTGTACAATAAGAGAAATCAAAAGTATAGGCAAAATAAGCTGTATTGGTGTTAAAAGCGATTTTTTTCGTCATTTGCCATAAACCCTCTGGATCTGGATTTTGCTCGCCCATCCATAAATGAGTTATTACTCCACCTTTAATAATAGGGTGAAATTCTGCTTGTTTTAATATTCTTTCGAAAAGTGGAATGTCAGCATCATAATTTAGATGACCACTGTTTGTATAATAAGGAGAGTCTTTTGTTCCTCTATAGATAACTTTATTTTTATAATGTTTAAGGTCTAAAAGAGCGAATCTAGTTGAGCAATGTTCTGCAGGCTGCTCCCATAGGCTGAATTTGATTTTTCGGATATTATCGGGATGGTATTTAAATTCTTCCGTTCTGTCTGACAGAAATTGTAGCACTTTTTTTCCAAAATTAAAAGCGTTATCAGATTCATGCAATTGATTTCCCGTGTGATATTGAACCATTTCATTTAATCCCACAAAACCAATTGAGAGACTTTGTTTTCTCATATCAAGTAATTGGTTTCCATCAACTACGCTTGCACAAAGTGGTAATTGCCGATCCTTTAATCTATGTTCAAGAATATTAAGTTTAATAAGATTTATGTCTTTCATCATGTTAAGATGATCACCCAATATTTCGAATAATTTATCATCATCGCCATTTGCTTGATATGCAACTCTGGGTAAATTAACAGAAATACTTTGAAGCGAGCCCATATTCATGTATGATTTTGTCCAATCAAAAGCATCAGGGTCATCACATGTTTTTCTCATATCATCGGGAGTTAATATTATTCTACAACATTGGCTGTGTATTTCATCGGGAAGCCAATCGGCGCAGGTATTTAGAAAGTATGGCGTTCCAAATTTAGCAGTTTCTTCCATTAGTTTTAAATAGGCATCTTCATATTTTATCATCCATTCTTTTTTCAATTTAATTTCATGCTTTGGAAATGCAAAGAGTTTTCCAAACCCATCCCCTTCGTAATAGATCTCAGTTAAGGCATTGAATAATTTTAGGGTTTCATCTTTAAAGTCACCATATTTACCAACAACCGTTCCACCTATACCAATTGCATCTAATTCTTCTAATATTTTAGGTACTGTGGGTGTGCATGATATAGAGGTAAATGGAACTTGACCTCCTCGTGCAGCAAAAATTTGATTTGTTTCAAAAATAAAACATTGAGCAGCTTGTTTTATATCTTTCTCATTTAAACCTGAAATATATGGTGCAATCATTGTAGTGAAATTATCATAACCCTGTCCCCCACTAAATTCACCCTGCACTATTCCCAACCATTTCGCTGCATGTAACATTGCAACCATAGCAGATTTTGCAGGTCCTGAGCAAGCTGAGTGGCTCCATGTTTTTGTTGGGGGAAGTCCATATTTTAATATTAACCTAAGATCCCACTCTTGACAGTTATGAATGAGGATATTTTCAGCATAAAAGGTATTCTGCTCGAAATTTCCATCACCTTCCAATGAAAAATCATAAATATATGAATGTGTTGGTTGTGTTGGCACTATTTTTATGATGAATTCATATGGAGAATCTGATTTAGAAGGAATTTTCTGATGTTTATCTAAAAAGGTCGTAATTTTTTTTTGTTTTTCTCGTTGTTTGAACCCCATTATTGAAGATAGGAGCTTTATATTCCTATATCCATATACATGAAGGCGGTATTTTATTCCACTTCCGTGATAACATTCGATGTTGTACTCATAATGCTCTTCTTTAATAGTATGACGGATATTATGTGTTGATAGGATCAAACTTAAGAAATCAATAAGATTTTTTGACTTCGAAGTGTAAGCAATGCTACAATCCGATTTTTTAGCACGATAAATAATATGACCATCTCCAGTATATAATCCTGTTAACAATGATTTTAGCTGATAATCTGATATATTTAAAAAAAGATTTGATAGTGTTTTGTTTTTGCTTATGGGTTCTATTCCAAATACATATCTAAATAAGAGATAGACTAATTTTCCACCAAAAAATAATTGTGGTGTTTTTCCTTTGATATTAGAATATGTGATAAAAGTGGAAAATGAATTTTTAATGCATAATTCCATATCTTCTAATATATCAGGATTATTATTAGTGAGAACCAAGTTATAATTTACTTTTTCTTTAATATTATAATTCCCATCTGATACAAAATATCCAATTAATCGAAGAAGATCATTATCTAGCCTTAAAAATACTGGTAATGTGTATGGAGAGCCTTCAACCCCAAGTTCTAAGTTGGAAGTATCAATGGTGTATGTTTCAATTAGTTTCAACGCTTGGAGGATCGGAATACTTCCCCGCTCCCAACTTCTTGGATATTCTAAGATTTGTGCATGCTGAAATACATCATTCCACGAGAAATTATATTGTTGTTTAATTACTATGAGAGGTACTCTAAGATTTTTAACGTATACATTTTCTAATTGTATTTGAGGGCATGTATTTACTAAAAATTCAATAAGATTTATCTTATCTAAGGTTCTTGAAATTAAAGAACAATCCAATATCTTGATTTTATCCTCCTCATTTAAGTGTTTTACTTGCACTTCTCTGGGAATTGAATCATTGAATATTATGACACCATGTTCTTTACTTAATATAATTTCCTTTCCTTTATTCGTGATAATTTTATACATAATTGGATCTGCTTTCTTCCGTGTGACTAATCTTAGGCGATGAGGGCCACTCGGCGTCATAAAAAAGAAGTTTTCATTACTTACATCAATATATGGTTCATCACTAGTGAAAAATTGATCAAAATCTTTAGCTTCCACATTCATTAATAAATTAGATCTTATGAGAGGAATCTTAGTACTTCCATCAACGCAAAATGGGCGCAAATCGAAGTATCTCAGCATATGAACATGGATATCCCCAGATAAATGTGCATGGGATTGTTCTGTGGTAAGTAATCTTAAGAGTGCGTATTCTTCGGCTAAACTATCAGCACTCCAATTATGAATTGATTCTGGATTAGAAAATTGATTTGCATTTTCTTTAGTTCCTTTATATAAGAGTCGCTCATAATCCATTAGAGGCATACCGATTCTTGTATAAAGTTTTCTTTCATTTTCAAAACCTTGTTCAGACAAGACGGAACATACTAATTCTCTAATATGTGGTCCCGAGAGAAACTTTATATTTGATGATATGATTCTTCTAACTACTTTTTCGGTTATTATTTTCGCTTCTTCTATGTCCATGTTAGTTTCTTTGATAATACTTTCTTCAATCTTAATGGGATCAAAATTAACTACATCTCCTTTAGACTGAAAGACTTTTGGAAGAAGATTTTTGATATACCACATGCGATGTTGATTTTGTTTAGCATTTTTTTCTTTCGAATCTTTTAAATCTTTATCTTGTATTGTAATGACCATAATTATTCATTTTTTTAAAATTATTTTTAATACTTGTATTTAAGGGTTGGATATTTTTTTCCTAAAAGAAAAGAGTTTTATTCGAAATAAGTGATTCTTTTTGTCGTGTTTTGTCGGCACCTCTCCGTTTCCCTCTGTTAGAATAATTTGATACAATTGAATTAATAATTTATTTTTTAGATATAAAAAATTAATGTTTTTTTTATTTTTTAAAAAAATTATTACCACCATAAGAAAATTTATTAATGTGCGCTTAGATATTCATTGATTAATTATATTATGATTTGATATATTACATTGAGATTTTTTTAAATATTTTAAATTTTTATTTATAATTTTTTTATGTCGTTTATTTTGAGAGAGTTTGCTAACTTTCTAATTTTTAAATTTTTTTTAAGAATTGATTTTGAAATTCAGAAAATTATAATAATAGAAAAAATAAAACTGTCATATTTAAAGAAATAAATTTCTAATTTAATTGAAAAAAAAGTATGTATTGTTTAGGTGCTTTATATTTTGAATGAGAAGTTTAAAATTGGATTAGAAGAGATAAAACTTGTTAAAATGTTAGATGGTATATATAGAAAGACATTAGTTTTTAATGAAAATTTAATGCTTTGTCAATTTTTATTAGAGAAAAATGCTACTATTCCTATTCATACTCATATATCGAGTCAAGCAGGTTTTGTTTTAAGAGGAAAGATAAGGTTTGAAATAGAAGAAGGGGGAAAAATGGGACAATTTATAATAAAAAAGGGAGATTCCTACATTTTTAATTCTAATCAAAAACATGGGGCATTCATATTAGAAGAAGCCGAAGTGATTGAAGCATTTGCTCCTTATAGGGAAGAATATATCTAAAATAGAAATTTAGATTAAGAACTCGGAGTTACCATTGATATACTGCTAAAGAAAAGACTCCAAACATAGCTAATAGGAATTCTCCAATTAACCAAGACATAAAATATTGTTTCTTTTTTGAGAGATCTCTTCTTAATAGATCAACTACACCAAAACAAAAAACCGTTGTTGTAATACTAAAGATCATTATAATAACTGAAGTTCTAGTAATCCCTATCTCTATATCCCCTATTGTTATCATATGGTTTTCATCAATAAAAGCGAGATATAGGTTTAAAACAAGCAGAGCTCCACCAATTAGGAGCGAGATCCAACCTGTAAATTGAATTACACTTAAAAATTTTTTATCTAAATCGGGTATCTCAGGTAACGCAGATGGTTTCTTTTTTTCTTTTTTAGACATTTTCAACGATTAATTGGTTTTATTGAAAATTTATATCATAAAAAATATACTATCTTACTTTAATTTTTGGTAATTAATTAAGGTCTATTTTTTAAAAAAATAATGGCTTGAGCGATATTACCGTTAGAATCTTTTAATGCTGCTTCAGCTTCTTTTAATGAAACAGTTGCTTGGGCGGCGACGAGTTGTATGTCATTTTCTGTAATTTCTGGCTTTAATTCTTCATCAGTAATTTCTTCCATTTCAGTTGAATCTGCAATTTGAATTGATTCTACGCTTGAAATATCAATTGTTTTTTCTTCTGCCGTTCCCATAACTTGATATATTTCTTGCCCCATCTGTTTCATTAAGAAGACTTCTGGTTGCTCTATTACCATAGTTTTATCTTCTAACTCAAAAATTACTCTATTCACATCAATTTGGTCCATGGAGATTCCTTGTTGCCCCATTTTTCTTCTCATGGCCCTTGACCCAAAAGATTGTTCACCTTTTCTTGCAATTTTAGGTTGTGGTCGTTTCGGAGCATCCTTCTTTTTTTTCTGAAGATCTTTTGGAACTTTAACCAAAAAAATTCACCAAAAATTCATTATGATATTAATTAATACATTTAATGAGAAATATTATTTTATTTATTTCCTTTTCTAATTTTTATTCCGACGCCTTTATCAAATGATAAGAGATAATCAACTGGCAGCTTTAACTTTCCAATTCCTAATAATTCATCATTTTCATTAACAACAATAACCTCATCATTCGGTCTTAAATTTTCATCGATTTTTATTATATGTTTGCAAAAAACACTCCTCCCCTTTTTAATAAATTCCGAAACATCATTTTGTACAATCGCTCTTAATTTAGGAGGAGGTATATGATCAATTATTTTTTGAGCGGAATATAAAGTTAAAGCAAAATACCCGGAAGTTGGTCTTAAAATAAATAAAAGATTATTGTTGTGATAAATAAATTTAATTTTTTTTGTTTTCTTGGATCTTTCTATTTTACAATTACTTTTATCATTAAAAAAAAGATTGGTAATTTCATTACCGAAGATAAAATCTGATAATGACTTAATTTTTCGAAATGCAATTATGTTTGTATTAGATGAAATATCTTCTAAACGCATTATAATAAAATAGAAATGAATAACAAAATAAAATTTATCATAAAAAAGAAATAATTTTAAAGTTAAGAGTAAAGCTTTGATTCTATACTTTTTTCTTTCATTTTTGCTAGAACTTTAGATGCAGCTTCTAAAAAGTCCTTAAAGGAGATATTTTCTGCTTCTCTCCTAATCGCAAACATACCCGCTTCAGTACATATTCCTTTTATATCCGCTCCTGTGGCTCCTTTTGTCATATCCACTAATCTATTTAAATTAAAGTTTGATGTGTCAATATTCATGCCTCTCATATGAATCTTAAAAATACTCTCTCTTTCTTGCCATCCAGGAATTGGAAAATCTATTAATCTATCAAACCTACCAGGTCTTAATAGAGCAGGATCTAGTATATCAGGTCTATTAGTGGCGCCAATGATTTTAACATCCCCTCTTTGGTCAAACCCATCCATCTCACTGAGAAGTTGCATTAATGTTCGTTGAACCTCTCTATCTCCCGAAGTGGCAATTTGTAATCGTCTTGATCCGATTGCATCTAATTCATCAATAAAGATAATTGATGGTGCTTTTTCTTTAGCCAGCTGAAATATCTCTCTAACTAAACGTGCACCTTCTCCAATAAACTTTTGAACTAACTCAGAACCAATAATTCTGATAAATCTGGCTTGTGTTTCATGAGCTACAGCTTTTGCAACCAATGTTTTACCTGTACCAGGAGCTCCAAATAATAATACCCCTCTTGGAGGCTCAATTCCAATTCTTTCAAATAATTCTGGCTTCTTTAATGGTAATTCGACGGTTTCTCGAATTTCTAGTATTTGTTCTTCTAAACCTCCAACATCATCATATGAAATATCTGGAATAGAATCAATTACTTCCATACCCTTAACAAATGGATCTAATTTTGTGGGCAAAATCTCCATAATTGCAAACGTTCGTTGATTCAGCGCGACCCTCACACCCGATTCTATTTTTTGCCCTTTAACTTTTCGACTTGAATTAACTACAAAACTTGGACCTGTTGAGCTTTTTACTATCGCTCTTCCCTTTTTTTCATCAAGTACATCAATAACAGTAGCGGTAACTAAAGGAGGTTCTCTAAGTCTATCTATTTCATTTCTTAAACTATGGAGTTCTTGTTCTAATCTTAATCTTTCTGCGTCTAATAATTGCTTTTCAGTCTCTAGGCTTCTAAGTCGTTTTTCAAGATGTCGTGTATAAGTGACTAAATACTCTCCTTCTTTGAGATCCTCTTTTTTATTTTTTTCCTTAACAGCGGGCATTAATATTTATTATTATTTTTATTATAATAAATATATATTTAAAAAATTTAAATTTGATGATAATATAAAATATTATTTCAGATATAAGAAAATGATGATAATGTTATATAAAATTTATTTACTTGTAATTATTGGATGATAAGAAATTCAATACCTTGAAATATTATTAAATGAAAATATTTTTAGTGCTTTTTTAAGACAATTGAAATGGCATTTAAAAAACGAGATTATTCAGAAGAGTGCCCGATAAGCAATTCTATAAGCTTTAGATGTAATTATGTTTCTTCTTTTGATGTGATTCTATGAAAAATTTTTACTTTTGCTTGATTTTTCCAACTTTTATAATTTTCTTCAGACTTAAAAGATCTTCGGACCATTCTATATAATGTTTTTCTTGAAGGAACACTTTCAATTCCAATATTTTCAAGGGAGTTCTTAGTTGCATTGTATGATGATTCTGCTTCATAAATTTTTTTAAGTAACTCTATATCTTGACAATCCCATTCACTGCCATAATTACGAAAGAAGTATCCCTTCTCCTTAATTAAATTTTCAATTTGACTTTTTATCTCATGAATTCGAGCTTTTTTCTCTAAATTATAAGATTCTAACCATTTGAATTTTTCCCAATCAATATTTTGTTTATTCTCAGGAACATCGAACCCTTTTTCTATACAACTTTTAATTGCATAATATTGAAGATACTTATAATCTACCCAATAAGGAATTTCTATCAAAATAACCCCATTTTGTTTATTTAATTCCCTCTTTATTTCATCATTAGCCTGTTGTCTTAGAAAATCCTTATAAGTTTTGTGGAAGAAATTTGGATATTCATAATGTTGGCTACCTTGAGTTTCAAAGGCGAGTTTTAATTCTTTATTATAACCGTCTAATTCAAGTTGTTGTCCATTTTCGTTTTTTAGCCAATCAGGGCGAGCTTTATAGAATTTCTTATTAAATATTGTTTCAAAAAGACCCCGACAAACTTGTTCCCTATATCTCTCTTTACAATGAGGACACCACTTACCTTCTCTAACACTGTCAAGCCTCATGTCAAACTCATGATCGTACTTACATCGAAACTTTAATTTTTCTCTCGAATCCTTAATTTCTACGGAAAGGCACTCACCGCCTCTTTTTATTGCATAATCTTCGGCTTCCTCAATTTTTTGTGTTCTTATTTCTTTCCAGCATTTTGGACACCATTGACCCGCCTTTATAGCATCGGCTCTCATTTCGAATACATGTTCGTTTAGACATTTTACTTCTAATTGAGATTTAGAACCTTGTGTTTTATCAGACAAATATTCTCCTCCCCTTGCCTTTATTATCTTTAAATATGGCATAAATTTAGCATTACGCTTCCAAGTTTCGTAATCTTCACTTGATTTAAAACTTTCCTTTAACATTCTGGCTAATACACGATGGTCAGGAGCATATGTACATCCGTTATTCTCTAGAAACTCTTTAGCTTTTATTATTGTTAATTCTCTCTCGTAAACGTTTTTGAGTAGTTCTATATCTCGACAGATATATTTTTGTCCATCTTGATAAAAGTAATTTCCGTTTTGTCTAAAAATTCGTTCTAATTTTTCTTTTATCTCGATTTTTTTTAATTCTCTGTCTTTTTTTAAAAAAATCT
>JABUBO010000070.1_pt1 | contig 27727 bp, 17 predicted proteins | sample 7240361 | NCBI WGS metagenome assembly JABUBO01 (sample SAMN07256346, study PRJNA390944) | subsurface metagenome | isolation source: Methane hydrate marine sediment | place: Pacific Ocean: Eastern North Pacific, ODP site
TCAACCAGAAAAGTTTGGGAAGCGAATATTCAATATCACAGCTAGAGGAACAATTTTTGCAGAAGAAGAAGAAGAAGAAGAAGAAGAAGAAGAAGAAGAAGAAGAACTCGTCGTGATACAAGACATCACTGAGCGCAAACAGGCTGAGGAGGCACTCGAAGAATCTGAAGAAAAGTATAGAACGCAATTTGAAGGGGCACTGGATGCTATCGTCATAGCCGACGCCGAAACAGGCATGATAACTGACTGTAACCGGGCAGCATGTAGACTGGTGGGCAGAAGGAAATCAGAGATTGTTGGTCAACATCAGCGGATTCTCCATCCTCCGCAAGAAATGAATGGAAACATTAGCAAGACTTTCAAACAACATCGCGGAGAAAAAGAAGGGCGGACTCTGGAAACGCAGGTCATTACCAAGAAGGGAGAGATTAAAGAGGTTGCCATCAAAGCCAATATCATTGAATTCAGGGGCAAAAAAATACTCCAAGGGATATTCCGGGACATCACCGAGCGCAAGCAGGCGGAAAGGGCACTACAAGAAGCTAAAACACGCTTCGAGGACCTGTTTGAAACCGCAAATGAACTGATCATAACAACAGACGCAGAAGGATGGGTATTGCGCCTTAACAAAGAGGTGGAAAAACTTTCCGGTTATTCAAAAAAGGAATTGATAGGACAAAGCATATTGGAGATCGCCTATCCAGAAGATAGAGACAAGTATATCCAGTTCTGGCAAGACATCCTCAGCGGGCTTACCCCTCACTATGAACTAAGGACTATTTCAAAGACAGGTGTTGTCAGCAACTTACTGGCAAGCGGCAATGCAATTAGAAAAGACGGAAACATCGTTGAGATACAATACAACGCCAAGGACATTACCGAGGAAAAACGGGCGGAGGAGAAGCTGCGGGAGAGTGAGGAAAAATACCGAACGATCCTGGAAAGCGTGACAGAAGGCTATTATGAGATTGACCTTGCCGGTAACCTTACCTTCTTCAATGATTCGTTGTGCCAAACCCTGGGATACACCAGAGATGAGATGATGGGTATGAACAACAGGCAATATATGGACAAAGAGAACACCGAGAAGGTGTATCAAATATTCAATGAAGTATACCGCACTGGTAAGCCTGCCACAGGAGTTGATTGGGAGGTCACAAGGAAGGATGGCACGAAGCTATCCATTTCATCCTCGGTATCACTGGTAAGGGATTCACAAGGCAAGCCGATAGGGTTTCGAGGTCTTAGCCGGAACATCACGGAGCACAAAAAGGCGGAGGAGGAGCTGCGGCAAAGTGAGGAAAAATACCGAACCATCCTCGAAAACGTCGTAGAGGGCTATTATGAAGTTGACATTGCCGGCAACTTTACCCTCGTCAACGATGCCATATGCCGTAACCTGGGATATTCCAGAGATGAACTGCTGGGTATGAACAACAGGGACTACATGGATAAACAGACTGCCAAGAAGGTGTTGGAAAGATTTGTCGAAGTATACACCACGGGGCAGCCTGCCAGAGGATTTGAGTTTGAGGTCATAAGAAAGGATGGCACGAAGCTATGGAACGCATCCTCCGTATCCCTGATAAGGGATCTACAAGGTAAGCCAACAGGTTTTCGAGGTATTGTTCGCAACATCACCGAGGAGAAGCAGGCGGAGGAGAGACTCCGAGCAAGTGAGGAGCAATACCGAAGTCTGTTTGAGACCGCTACGGACGGAATATTTACGATGGACTTGAAAACTAGATTTACCTCAGGCAACAAGAAGGCTGAAGAAATGTGCGGTTACAGCAGGGATGAGCTCATTGGGGAGTATGCCACCCTCATCCTTCCTGAGGAAGAGGTCCCACGCATGGCGGACATCTCCAAAAAGGTGCTCAAGGGGAAAATAAAGACCTATGAGACCAAGATTAAGACCGTCTTCCGATAGAGGTCACTTCATCCCCTATAGAAATAGATGGGGAAATCATAGGCACTATGGGCGTGGCGAGGGACATCACCGAGCGGAAGCAGGCGGAGGAGGCGCTGCAGGAAAGTGAGAAGAAATACCGAACCATCCTCCAAAGTATCACAGAAGGCTATTATGAGCTTGACCTTGCCGGCAACTTTACCTTCTTCAACGATTCCACGTGCGAAATCCTGGGATACACCAAAGATGAGCTGATGGGTATGAACAACAGGCAGTATATGGACAAAGAGAATGCCAGGAATGTGTACAAAGTATTCAATAAAGTATACACCACCGGTAAGCCTTCCAAGGGATTTGATTGGGAGATCATAAGAAAGGATGGCACGAAGAGATTCATTGCAGTTTCTACTTCTCTGTTAAGGGATGCACAAGGCAAGCCAACAGGATTTCGAGGTGTTATCCGGGACGTCACCGCGCGCAGGCAGGCGGAGGAGGCGCTGCGGGGAAGTGAGGAGAAGTATCGTCAGTTGACAGAGGAGATAAACGATGCCATCTACACCCTTGACAAAGATGGAACTGTAACCTATGTCAGCCCGGTGATAGAGTGGTTGAGCGGATACAGTCCCTCAGAAATCATGGGACGCCCTTTTACTCAGTTCCTGCATGAGGAAGAGTTGCTACATGTCATAGAGGATTATGAGCATACGTTATCCGGGCATAGCACGGAAGGTGAGTATCGGTTTCGTATCAAGTCTGGCGAAATCCGCTGGGCGGGTATTTCCAACCGACCAATCTTTGACGGAGATCGCGTAGTCGGGGCACGTGGAACGATTACGGATATCACCAAGCACAAACTGGCGGAGCAGGCATCAGAAGAAGCTAGAATGCGCTTTGAGGACCTGTTTGAAAGCGCAAATGAACTGATCATAACAACAGACGCAGAAGGATGGATATTGCACGCTAACAAAGAGGTGGAAAAGCTTTCCGGTTATTCAAAAAAGGAATTGATAGGACAAAGCATATTGAAGATCGCCCATCCAGAAGATGTACCCAAATATATCCAGTTCTGGAAAGACATCCTCAGCGGGCTTACTCCTCACTATGAACTAAGGGGTGTATCAGCGAAAAAGCCAGGTGCTGTCAGCAACTTATTGGCAAGCGGCAGTGTAATTAGAAAAGACGGAAAAATCGTTGAGATACAATACAATGCCAAGAACATTACCGAGGAAAAACAGGCAGAGGAGAAGCTGCGGGAAAGTGAGAAGAAATACCGAACCATCCTGGAAAACATGACAGATGGTTACTATGAGGTTGACCTTTCCGGCAACTTTACCTTCTTCAACGATTCGTTGTGCGAAATCCTGGGATACACCAGACATGAGATGATGGGTATGAACAACAGACAATATATGGACAGCGAGAATGCCAGAAAGGTGTATCAAACATTCAACAAGGTATACGCCACTGGCAAGCCTGCCAGAGGATTTGATTGGGAGATCACAAGAAAGGATGGCACGAAGAAATTCGTTGAGGCTTCCGTTTCTCTGGTAAGAAATGCACAAGGTGAGCCAGCAGGGTTTCGAGGCATTGTCCGGGATACCACCGAGCGCAAAGAGATGGAGGCAGAGAGAGACGAGATGGAGCAAAGGGCTCAGTTAGCCAGCCGTTTAAGCATTGTTGGCGAGATGGCATCAGGCATCGTGCACGAGGTAAATAATCCCCTCACCAGTGTTATCGGCTTTGCTGAGATGCTGGCGCATAAGGACCTCCCTGAAGACGCCAGGGAATATGCAACGATTATCAATAATGAAGGGAAACGGGTAGCCAGTATTGCCGGCAGGCTGCTTAATTTTGCCCGCCACCAGAAGCCAGAGACAGTATATACTGATATTAACAAACTGGTAGAAAGCACCCTCGACCTGCAAGCCTATGAAATGACGACCGGTAACATAAAGGTTACTGCCAACCTCGACCCTCACCTGCCACAAACCATGGCAGACCCCGGTCAACTCCAGCAGGTGTTCCTTAATATAATACTAAATGCCAGGACGGCAATGAGAGCAGCCCATGGCGGAGGTAAATTCTCGGTCAAGACACAGGCGAAAGATGACACCATTCGGATATCCTTTAAGGATGATGGCCCGGGGATAGCGCAGAAACATCTGAAGAGGATATTTGACCCCTTCTTTACTACCAGAGAGGCGGGCGAAGGAACGGGGCTTGGCTTGAGCATTTGTCAGGGGATTATTAGCAGACATAATGGCAAGATATATGCCGAGAGCACGTTAGGAAAGGGAGCCACCTTCATCATAGAATTGCCTGTGGTCGCTCGCCAAAGAAAAACAGCCACAACTGCCAGGCCTAACGCCAATAACGTTTGGCGGTAGCTGAGCACGATGAGTGGCTAACAAACATGGAAAGGCAAAAGCACAAGGAGGCGGCAAAATAAAAGTAGCAGATAAGGCGAACGAGCAGCTTATTGAAGAAATAGAACGGCTGCGCCAGGAAGTAGATAAGCTGAGGCAAGAGGAAACCGAGCGCAAGCGGGTGGAGACAGCGCTGCAGGAAAGCGAGGCAAGATACCGAACCATCCTCGAAAACGTCGTAGAGGGCTATTATGAAGTTGACCTTGCCGGCAACTTTACCTTCGTCAATGATTCCATATGCCATAACCTGGGATATTCCAGAGATGAATTGCTGAGTATGAACAACAGGGACTATATGGATAAACAGACTGCCAAGAAGGTATATCAAAAATTTAGCGAGGCATACACCACCGGGCAGCCTGCCAGAGGAGTTGAGTTTGAAGTCACAAGGAAGGACGGTACGAAGTTAGTCGCTGCATGTTCTGCATCATTAATAATGGATGCAAAAGGTCAGCCAACAGGATTTCGAGGTGTTGTCCGGGACATCACCGAGCGCAAGCAGGCAGAGGAAACATTGCGGGAGAGTGAGGAGAGATACCGAACTATCCTCGAGAGCATTGAACATGGTTACTTTGAAGTCGACATCAGGGGAAATCTCACTTTCTTCAATGATTCCATGTGCGAAATCATTGGATATCCCCGAGACGAAATGATGGGTATGAACAACAGGAAGTATATGGAGAAAGAGAATGCCAGGAAGGTGTATCAAACATTCAATAGAGTATATACCACCGGGAAGCCTGACAGAGGCTTTGATTGGGAGATCATAAGAAAGGATGGTACGAAGAGAACCGTGGAGGCTTCTGTTTCTCTGGTAAGGGATTCAAAAGGCAAGCCAACAGGATTCCGGGGTATTGTCAGGGACCTTACTGAGCGCAGAAAGGCGGAGGCAGAGAAAAAGGCGCTGGAGCAGCAGGCTCAGGTGGCCAGCCGTTTGAGCACCATGGGCGAGATGGCATCAGGCATCATCCACGAGATAAATAATCCCCTCGCCAGTGTCGTCGGCTTTGCTGAGATGCTAGCGCAAAAAAAGGATCTCCCTGAGGACGCCAGGGAATATGCAACGATTATCAATAATGAAGGGAAACGGGTAGCCAGTATTGCCAGCAGGTTGCTTAGTTTTGCCCGCCACCAGAAGCCAGAGACAGTGTATACTGATATTAACAAGCTGATAGAAGACACCATCGAACTGCAAACCTATGAAATGACGACCGGTAACATAAAGGTTACTACCGAGCTCGACCCTCACCTGCCACAAACCATGGCAGACCCCGGTCAACTCCAGCAGGTGTTCCTCAATATAATGCTGAATGCCAGGAAAGAGATGAGAGCAGCCCATGGCGGAGGTAAACTCTTGGTCAAAACACAGGCGTTAGATGGCGCCATTCAGATATCCCTTAAGGATGATGGCCCGGGGATACGGCAGAAAAATCTGGAGAGAATATTTGATCCCTTCTTTACCACCAAAAAAGCGCGCGAAGGAACAGGGCTCGGCTTGAGCATTTGTCAAGGAATTATTACCAGCCATAATGGCAAGATATATGCCAGGAGCAGGTCAGGAAAGGGAGCCACCTTCATCATAGAACTGCCTGTGGTCGCTCGCCAAAGAAAAACAACTCAAGCTGGGTCAGCTATTGATAAGCCTCGCAGACCAGCTATGGTAAGAAGATAGCGATAATGGATGGTGAGCCGCCAGGGACTCGAACCCTGAACCGGCTGATTAAGAGTCAGCTGCTCTTCCGATTGAGCTAGCGGCCCGCCAGAAATTTATGTTACCACCAGAAAGATACCAAAGACAAGGAACTGTAGTAGCTATCAGCTATCAGCTTTCAGCCATTAGTTATCAGTTATCAGTTATCAGCCTTCAGTCATTAGCTGACCGCTGAGTGCTGATTATTGACTAATATAAAAATTTTGTAGTTGCCTGATTCATCAGGCACAATCGCCCAATAAATTGGGCAACTACATTTTTAAACAGATTGCCACGCTGCGCTCGCAATGACAATAAAAAGGGGCTCGCAATGACAATAAAAAGGGGCTCGGAATGACACCTCTTCTGTCATTGCGAGGCACGTCAGTGCCGAAGCAATCCCGTACCCCGCCGAGATTACCCCCCTTCATTATTACACCCAAATAGGTTAGAATAATAGTTTCGTTAGAGATTTTATATGGCTCAAGGCGAGGGACAATGGAAATTAAGGCTGTAGTTGGTGATATAACCGAGATACAGGCCGATGCACTGGTGGTGAATCTTTTTGAGGAGGTGAAACAGCCCGATGGGGCCACTGCTGCTGTCGATAAGGCTCTAGGCGGAGCTGTGAGCCAGCTTATTGACCAGGCAGCGATTAAGGGCAAGCTTGGAGAAGTTACCATCATTCATACGCTTGGCAAGTTGCCCGCCAGGATAGTGGCTACGGCAGGACTGGGCAAAAAAGAAGAGTTCAATCTGGACAAAGTACGTAGAGTAGCTGGTGATTTTTCCCGCTCATTACGCAAATTAAACTGCCACAGTGTGGCCACAATACTCCACGGTGCTGGCACAGGCAGCATCGAACCAGAGGATTCCGCAGAGGCAATTACCGAGGGCAGCCTTCTCGGCCTTTACAATTTCACCAGCTACAAAAAGCCTGAGTATGAAGAGATAGCAGAAATGTTAATAATAAGCGAGAGCTCTCAGCTGACAGCTCTCGGCCGTGGCATTGAAAATGGCAAGATAATGGCGGAAGCCACCGTAATTGCCCGCGACATGGTTAACGAGCCAGCTAACCAGATGACCCCTGCTCGAATGGCTGAAATGGCTGAAGAGACAGCCAACAAATATGACCTGGAATTCAAAGTTTTCGATTCCAGAGACATGGAAGCGATGGGCATGGGAGCACTTCTAGGGGTGGCAAGTGGAAGCAACCAGCCACCAAAGTTGATAACTCTTGGCTACAAAGGTAATCCAGATTCCCAGAAGACCGCTGGCTTTTTGGGCAAAGGAGTAACGTTTGATTCTGGAGGAATTTCCATTAAACCTTCAGAGGGCATGGGTGAGATGAAAGATGACATGGCCGGCGGTGCAGCAGTTATGGCAGCATTGGCTGCCATTGCTCGGCTAAAATGCAAAATCAACATCACCGTTATAATTCCAGCAGTGGAGAACTTGCCTGGCGGCAATGCCCTGAAGCCTGGAGACATATTGAAGGCAATGAACGGCAAAACTATAGAAATAATAAGCACCGATGCTGAGGGAAGGCTTATCCTGGCTGACGCACTGAGCTATGCCGTAAAACAGAGCCTGTCTCCACTGGTAGACCTGGCTACTCTAACCGGTGCCTGTCGAGTTGCCTTGGGCACTGGCTATAGTGGACTCTTCAGCAATAACCAGCGATTAGCGAATGAAATTGTCAAAGCTGCTAACAAAACTGGGGAAAAGATGTGGCAAATGCCATTGCCCGAGGAATATAAGGAACAGAACAAAAGCCTGGTCGCCGATATTAAAAACACCGGGAATAGATACGGCGGGGCTATTACCGCTGCTCTTTTCCTGGCTGAGTTCATCGATGATGCTCCCTGGGCTCACATTGACATCGCCGGCACTGCTTCCAGCAATAAAGAAAGCGGCTATATAGTGAAAGGAGCGACTGGAGTAGGTGTAAGGACACTGATTGAATTGGCTTTATCACTAGCTAAGCAAGGAGGGTTAGTATGAAGGTAAAGTGGCTGAGTCATTCCTGTTTCTCGATTACCTCTGAGAAGGGAACAAAGTTGATTACCGACCCCTATACAGTCGGCGCAGGCATTGATTACGCTCCCATCAAGGAAAGCGCTGACATCGTCATCGTAAGCCATGACCACGGTGACCATAACAATGTTTCAGCGGTGCAAGGACGACCACAGATAGTCAAGGGTAGCGGCATCAAGAATGTCAGTGGTATCGAGTTCAAAGGCATTGCCGCCTACCATGATAGATCTCAGGGAAAGGAAAGGGGAGATAATACTGTATTTTGTTTCACCGTCGATGGCATCAGACTTTGCCATCTAGGAGACTTAGGGCATTTGCTGAGCCAGGAGCAAATAGCCTCGGTTGGCAACGTGGATATATTATTCGTTCCCGTAGGTGGCGTTTTCACCATAAATGCTGCCGAAGCAACCCAGGTGTACACTCAATTGAGGCCTAAAGTGATAATCCCCATGCACTTCAAGACACCTAAATGTGCCTATCCTATAAGCGATGTCAATACTTTCCTCGAAGGCAAAGAAAGGGTGAAAAAGTGGGATAAGAGCGAGATAGAATTTCAAGCCGGGAAGTTGCCTGCTGAGGCTGAAATTATCGTGTTACCACCAGCTTCATAATCAACCTCTTGCCATTGGCAACATATTCTCCTGGAGTTGAGCATCAGTGATTGTTAAAGATTCCGAATTCATTTTCACACCACCAAGAGAAATCTCTTGGGCAAGGCGCATTTTAATCAAACCCTGCGCTAGCTATCCCGCGCCATACCCGGCAACCACCAGCCCCCAAATGCTTAGCACCATCATTGAAGGCATCAGGAAAGTGAGCAACGCTGACATCATCATTGTTGATGCAACTCCAAGCGGTGAGCCAATCTATCCCGTATATAGTGCTTTAGGATATGACTTTCCTAATGTGTTATTGCTCGATACCAAAGATTCCATTTTCGTGGAGGTGGAAAATCCCCTATCCAAATTCTTCGCCACGCCCACCTTCTGGATACCTAACGTAGTTTTACGCAGCGATTTATTGATCAGCGTGACACCATTTAAGATTTGCAGAGATACGGCGTGCTTCACCATGGCGAATTTGTTAAGCCTTCTTCCAGTGAGTAAATACCAATCGGGCACGGCAGGTGGTTGGGGAACATTATATGCATTAGGAATGGAAAGGGTACTTGCTGACCTTTACTTCACCATGCCCTTCGATTTGGGGATCATAGAAGCTCGCCAGAAGTTATTCTACTTCGACGACCCCACAAAAGGGGAAACCCAGGAATACGGAAAGATTTTTATCGGCGAGCCTTATAAAGTAGACCGTCAGGCTTCAAAGGCGGCGCGGATTAAATCCAAATATCTACAGTTAATCGAGGAAGGAAGAACTCAGCTCGAAGATTAAACAAGCCTACCGGTTGAGATAACCATTGATATCCGCGGCGGCTCGCTTGCCAGCTCCCATAGCACTGATAACCGTAGCCGCTCCAGTGGCCATATCGCCTCCACACCACACTCTATCCTTACTTGTTCTTCCTGTAGTCTCATCAGCTTTCACCGTGCCCCACCTGGTAAGTTCAAGTCCCCCAGTCGTTGAAGGGACAATCGGATTAGGTCTGTTGCCCAGGGCAACGATCACGGTATCAACAGGCACAGTAAACTCAGTTCCCGGCTTCCGAATCGGTCGCCGCCGCCCACTCTCATCGGGTTCACCCAACTCCATTTCATAGCACTCTACTGCTCTAACCTTGCCCTGTTCGTCCCCGATAAAACGATCAGGATTTGTCAAAAGCCTGAAAATGACTCTTTCCTCTTTGGCATTCTCCCTTTCCTCAGCCCTTGCTGGCATTTCCACTTCAGAACGTCGGTAAATGAGATGTACTTCTTCAGCTCCGAGCCTCAAGGCACACCTCGAAGCATCCATAGCTACATTACCGCCGCCAACGACAGCCACTTTTTCCCCCACTTTTATCGGTGTATCATACTCGGGAAACCGGTAAGCCTTCATCAAATTCGTCCTGGTAAGAAATTCATTAGCTGAATAGATGTCCCTCAAATTCTCACCGGGAATGTTCAGAAACATCGGCGCTCCAGCACCAGGAGCCAGGAAAACGGCATGGTAGCCATTTTGTAGAAGCTCGTCCACTGTGGCTATTTTACCAATCACATGGTCAAGCTTGATCTCGACGCCCAGAGATCTCACATAATCAACCTCAGCTTGAACAATATCCTTGGGCAACCTGAATTCGGGAATACCATACATCAACACGCCACCAGCTACATGGAACGCCTCAAAAATGCTTACTTTATATCCCAGTTTGGTCAGGTCAGCAGCGCAAGTTAGACCTGCTGGACCCGAGCCAACCATTGCCACCTTCTTACCGTTAAATGCAACGTGCTCTTTTTGCTTTTCACCAATCTCAGGATGAGCCCGTTCCCAATCAGCCACATATCGCTCCAGTCTACCAATAGCAATGGGAGCACCTTTCTTGTTCAATGCGCAGACCACTTCGCATTGCGTCTCCTGCGGGCAAACTCTGCCGCAGATAGCGGGAAGACTATTTGTGCTTTTGATTGTTCTTGCCGCCTCAGGCATGTCACCTTCACTGACTGCTTTTATGAATTCAGGAATATTTACCCCCACAGGGCAACCCTTGATGCAACCTGGTTTCTTGCATTGAATACAGCGGCTGGCTTCCTCAACAGCCTGCTGTTCACTATACCCTAGGGCTACTTCATCAAAATTCCTTCTCCTTATTGCCGGTGCTTGCTTTGGCATAGGCACGCGGTTTAGATTTATCTTTATCTTTTCAGCCACTTTGTTTTCCCAGTTCCTCTCTTTCCCGGAGATTGCTTCGCTTCGCTCGCAATGACATGTGGGGGCATGCCACTTCCTCAGTGCCTCTCTTCCCCGGAGATTGCTTCGCGGAGTCTGTCCTGAGCAGAATGACAAGAAGCGAAGGGTTCAGGGTCAGAATGACAGGAGGCGAAGGGCTTACAATGACATCTGCTGGCATCCTATTTTCCCACTGCCTTTGTTTCCCAGGCATTCAAAGATTCAGTCTCCTCCTCAAGGTAAGCATTCTGCCGAGTCATAAGTGAAGCCCAATCGACCTTATGCCCATCGAAATCAGGGCCATCAACACAGGCAAACCTGGTTTCTCCACCCACAGATACACGGCAACAACCACACATCCCGGTACCATCGACCATTATTGGACTCAAACTTACCGTAGTCTCAACACCATAAGGCCTGGTAGCTTCTGAACAAAGCATCATCATGAACGTACATCCGCGTGCAAACACTCTTTCTATTCTCTGCCCTTCTGCCAACATCCCCTTAATTACATCATCGACCCAGCCTTTACGTCCGTAAGAACCATCCCCCGTAGTCACTATCAACTTATCGCTTGCTTGACGCAGAGCTTCTTCCCAGAAAAGAAGGCTTTTATTCCTTGCCTCTATGATTGACACAACCTCGTTCCCCGCTTTTTTCAATGCCTTGACAACAGGTAAGATGGCACCGATTCCGTAGCACCCGCCAGCACAAATAACTGTGCCAAATTTTTCGATGCGCGTAGGTAAACCTAATGGACCAACAAGACTGAAAATGTGACCACCCGGTTTAAGTTGAGCTAATTTATAAGTAGTCATTCCTACTTCAAGGAAAACAATAGTGATAATCCCTTTACTTTCATCCCAATCAGAGACAGTTAGAGGGATACGCTCTCCTTTCTCATCAACCATAACGATAACAAATTGCCCTGGCTGGATTTTCCCTGCCACTGTTGGTGCCTCTACCTTCAACAAATGAACGTTAGGAGCTAAATCCTCACTCGTTACTACTCGATACATTTATCCACCTTCTCCACATCGATTATGATTCATTGGACCTTTTCCACCTTTACTGCACATAGCTTAATTTCAAATGGCTCGGCAACGACATCACGATCAACTGTGAGGCGAAACAAGCTGTCGATAAAGTGAAATTTAAGGAACACTGTGCCACATAATATGTCATTCGTCACTTTCGCCTTAGCAATGCTTTCACCGTGCCGTGAAACTATCTTGACTTCATCCCCCTCCCCAATCCCGAGTTTGACAGCATCGGCTGAATTTATCTCCAGCGATTCTCGGTTACAAAGCCCGCTGAAACCGGCCATCTTTGATTGGACGTCAACACTGGCATAAAAACAATAGAGGCTGGGTTGAGCCATAAGAATCAAAGAATATTCACTATCCACCGTCTCGGTAGCTTCTTTATAATCAATGGGCATAAGCCTGGCTTTGTCACCAGCTTTTTCCCTTCCGCGAGTGGGCATACCGAAGTGTTCATCATCAATATTTCTATACCAGGGTATAAAGTTACCAATTTCGTTCATTACAGCACTGGATTGAGAGAAATCGAAGCCGCTGGCGTGCATCTTTTGAGCAATTTGACATCCTATCCACCAATCAGGGCGAGCGTGGTTCACAGGCTCAATAATCTTCTTCACGAGTTGTATCCGATGCTCGGTGTTGGTGAAAGTGCCATCCTTCTCAACAAAACTCGCTGCTGGCAATACTACATCAGCCAGGTATGCCGTATCGGAAAGAAAGACATCCTGAACAACCAGAAATTCCAATTTGGATAGTAAGTCCTTATATTTAGAACACATTGCCATTAGCAATGCATCCTGCCCGAAAATATAAAGCGCCTTTACCTGTCCCCTATCAATAGCATCGAAGACCTTAGTGACAGTCAGCCCTGGTATTGAAGGCAATTTGCAGCTCCATGCGGCTTCAAATTTCTGCCTCATTTCAGAAACAGGCTGGTAACCAGGATAAACATCGGGTGAAGCTCCCACATCACAGGCACCATGAGCGTTATTCAACACCCCGAGCAAGTTAACTCCAGATGATGGCTGACCGGTGTTGCCAGTAAGCATAGCCAAATCGCAAATAGCGAATACACTATCTAGCTCGTGAGTAAGTGGAATGCTTCCTAAAGGGTAAATAATGGACGCTGGCTTGGTAGCAGCATAACATCGGGCAGCTTCAACAATCTGGTGCCATGAAACACCCGTGGTCTTCTCCACAAAATCAGGCTTAAGTCCTGCCAGGGATTCTTTTAGAGCATCCAAGTTCTCACACCGCTTGTCAACAAACGCCTGCTCAACTAAATCTTCATTGATGATAACTTGCATCATACCCAGGAATAAGGCGACCTCGCTGCCCGGCGAGTTTTGCAACCAGCTATCAGCAAAACGACACAGTTCAATTTGGAATGGGCTAATCACGATAAGCTTTGCCCCTTTACTCACCGCTTTCTTTATCTTTAGCTCGGCAATCGGTGGAACAGAAGCTACACTGCCATTAACGGTCACTATGCAAGCGGCATTTTCAATCTCGTCAATGGAGCTAGCAATGATACTGCTACCAAATCTCTGAATTAGACCGTTTAATAAAGGAGCCTGATGAAAGGAAGCGCTGTTATCAATATTATTGGTATTCATTACCACACGTGCGAATTTCTGGGCAATATAACTGTCCTCACTGGTACTGGTAGCAGATGACAAAAGAGCAAACCGTTCCCCCCTATATTCAGGCAGTTTATCAGCTATCAACTGGATGGCTTCATCCCAGGTCGCCTCCTCCAAAATACCATCCCGTTTAATTAAAGGAGAGGCTAAACGAGCAGGGTGATGAATAAATTGCGCAATGCCAAAACGACCTTTGACACATGCTTGACCCTGGTTTATGCCACTCGCTGCAGGTATAGAGTTAATGACTTTGCCAGCCTTGACCTGAAGTTCTAGCTGACAACCAATGCTACAGTGAGGGCAGGTAGTAGTTTGTGAGCGTTCAGGTACCCCCTCCCACTTAGCTGTCTTTTCAACAAGAGCCCCTGTGGGACAAGCATCAACGCAAGCACCACAGAATTGGCAGCCTGAATCCTCCAAACTTCGACCAAAGGCAGTGCCCACCAAAGCGCGAGAGCCTCGATAAGTAAAAGCGATAGCACCCACTCCTCGCAACTCCTGGCACACTCTCACACAGCGCCCGCAGAGGATACACAGGTTATAATCCCTATCAAAAAAGGGAGAATTCCGTAATACAGGAACTTCTCTGGGTGTATAAGGAAGGCTTATTTCGTCTATGCCTGTGTAATCGGCCAACTTTTGCAATTCACAACGTCCGTTTTCAGGACATGTATGACAACCAACAACCATCCTCGTTTTCTGCACGTGTCCTCTGAATTGTTCACAGTATTCCCGCCTTTCACAAGTAAGACAAAAATAAGGGTGCTCACTTAGAATCAGTTCCAGGATATTACGGCGTAGCTGTTGTATTGCTGGTGTATCGGTAGAGACTACCATCCCATCAGCCGCTGGTGTGGTGCAGGATGTAGGAAACCCTTTCATACCCTCAACCTCCACAATGCAAAGCCGACATCCCCCGTAAGGAACAAGTGGCTGGTAATGACACAGAGCAGGAATATAAATTCCTGCGTCGGTAGCTGCCTGGAGTATTGTAGCTCCCTTCTTTGCGGTAATCTGCCGCCCGTCAATGGTCAGGGTAACAGTTCTTGCTTCTTCAACCACAATACTTAACCCAAATTGTGCTTAAAATCAGCTCCTACAGGAATAGGTTCTTCAGGAACTTCAATTTCTTTGCCTGAAACTTTAACCACAGCAGAGAACCTGACGGGACAAACATCCAGGCATGTACCACATTTAATGCACTTGCTCTGGTCAATAACATGAATCATCTTTTTGCCACCAGAAATTGCTTCTACCGGGCAATCTCGTAGGCAAATCCCGCATCCCTGGCATTTATCGGGCAATATGTAAAACGAAGTGAGTTTCTTACATACACACGCTGGGCAGCGCCTTTCATTGATATGGGCTTCATATTCGTCACGGAAATAGCGAATAGTGGTAAGCACAGGATTAGGTGCTGTTTGCCCTAGACCACAAAGGGAGGTCGATTTCACCGTTTCAGCTAACTTCTCCAGCAACTCTATGTCGCCAGGCGTACCATCGCCATCGCATATCCGCTCCAGGATGTTGAGCATCTGCCGAGTGCCTACACGACAGGGCACACATTTACCACAGGACTCCGCCTGGGTAAATGACAGGAAATATCTTGCGATGTCCACCATACAGGTATCCTCATCCATAACAACCATGCCGCCAGAGCCCATGATTGAACCTGCGGCGGTAAGAGATTCGTAATCAACGGGCGAATCAAGCATGGTCGCTGGCAGACAGCCGCCTGATGGACCACCGGTTTGCACCGCCTTAAATCGCTTACCACCGCGGATGCCTCCACCTATTTCATAGATCAAATCCCTCAGGGTGACACCCATGGAAACCTCAACGAGCCCGGTATTGTTCACCTTGCCTACCAGGGAGAAAATCATGGTGCCTTTGCTTTTCTCAGTGCCGATAGAGCTATACCAATCTGCGCCCTTATTGATAATAGAAGGCACGCTTGCCCAGGTCTTCACATTGTTAATGTTGGTCGGCTTTCCCCACACACCGGAAGTTGTCGGATAGGGGGGACGTGACTTGGGCATACCCCTTTTACCCTCGATGGAGGCTATCAGTGCTGTCTCTTCACCACAAACGAAGGCACCGGCACCTTCCTTAATGGCAATATCGAAGTTAAACCCTGAGCCCAAAATGTTCTCCCCAAGAAGACCAAGTTCCCTCAAGTCCCGTAAAGCAACTCCTAACCATTGCAAGGCCAGAGGATATTCTCGACGACAATAAATATAGCCATATCTTGCGCCTATAGCATAAGCACCGATGACCATGCCCTCAAGTATGCTATGTGGGTTCCCTTCGGCCAGCGAGCGATCAACGTAAGCACCGGGGTCACCCTCATCACAATTAGCAATTACATATTTTGGTTCCCCGTGGGTTTGTCTAATTGCCTCCCACTTCACGCCTGTGGGGAAACCCGCACCTCCCCTGCCCCTCAGCCCAGCTCTTCTCACCTCATCCACAACCTGTTCTGGAGTCATCTCAAAGAGGGCTTTGCACAGTGCCGTGTAGCCGCCCAAAGCAATACAGTCCTCAATCCTTCCCGGATTAATGTATTCGTTATTGGCAAGCAAAACACGCGTTTGATTCTTGTAAAATGGTATCTCGGGTTCACGGGTTATTCTGTTACCACTTACCGGGTCAACAAAAAGAAGACGGTCGATTATCTCGCCTTCTTTTGCAGCGGAGACAATTTCTTGAGCATCCCCTGCCTGCACATTGACATAGCAAATTTCTTCGGGATAAATGACCACTATAGGACCTTGCTCGCAGAAACCGTGGCATCCTGTCCTGCGAATATCAATCTTTTCCTGGACACCCTGCTTTTCGATTTCCTCCGTAAGTGCTACATTGACCTCCTCTGCCCCAGAAGCACGACATCCAGTCCCCGAACACAACGCAATACATAACTTATTACGGTTCCTCTTTTCTACTACCTTCCACCTTATTTCTTCAAGCTCTGATGGTGAACTCAGGCGACGCATAAAGTCTCTCTATCCTCGATTCTTAACGGTTTTTTTCAGGATTTCCTCTACCTTACCAGGTGTCACCTTGCCATGGTATTCCCTACCAATTACAACCACAGGACCTAAGGCGCAACACCCCAAACAGTTGACCTGCTCCAAGCTAAATTTGAGGTCCTCAGTTGTCTCTCCAGACCTAATTCCCAATTTCCTTTCTAGCTCTTCTAAGACCCTTCGCCCACCTCTTACATGGCAGGCTGTTCCCAGGCAAACTCTTATCAATTGCTTCCCTTGAGGAATAAAACGAAACTGGGTATAAAAAGAGGCAACCCCGAAAACTTCGCTCTCCGACATCCCGGTATGCTTAGCTATCGCGGAACTCGCCTCTTCACTGATATATCCCAGCTTCTCCTGAATCTTTTGGAAAATGGGAATCAGCGATTCCCTTTCCCTGTCATAACAGGCTAATATATCGCCTATATCGTTTCCGTTAGATTCCGTAGTAGTCTCCCTCGCAATCAATGCGTTTGCCGAAATTCGTTATTATATCTTATCGCAACCGGGATTTGAACATCCCAGATCAACCGTTGTTTACTTCAGCTGCCGTTACCACATTCACTAGAAGCATAATAACAGTCATCGGACCGACACCACCTGGCACAGGAGTAATAGCTTCAACCTTCTCCTTAACCGCCTCAAAATCCACATCCCCAACCAGCTTTCCCTTGCCTCCACTGGAGGACTCTTCTACATAGTTTGCCCCAAAATCTATTACGACTACTCCTTCTTTGACCATATCAGCAGTAATGAAATTCGGCTTGTTCACTGAAACAACCAGTATATCAGCACCCCGGGTATAGGAAGCCAAATTCGGTGTTGAAGGATGGCACAACGTTACATCAGCTCCTTCCTTTTCCTGAACTAAAATAGATGCCAGAGGTTTTCCGAACAGGTTATCCACATTTATGATGACCACATTCTTACCTTTGACGCTATAACCGTAGCGAATGAGGAGCTCATGAACAGCGATGGCGGCAGCAGGAAGAAATGCCGGTTGTCCCAGCCAGGCCCTGCCTACATTTACAGGATGAAGCCCATCCACATCCTTACCAGGGAGGATAAGGCCGAACACCCTTCCCTCATTCAGATGTGCCGGCAAAGGAAGCTGGATAAAGATGCCGTGAATTTTAGCATCCGAATTAAGCCTGTTGATTTCCTGGAATAGCTGTTCCTCCGTTACATCCTGCGGCAGCTTTGCTATCTGTGAATAAATGCCTACCTCTTCACTTCCCGTTTCCTTGAGCCTGATATAAGTGACTGAGCTCTGGTTTTCGCCTACAAGTATGCCAGCAAGTCCAGGGATTATCCCCTTCTCCGCGAGTCTCCCAACCCTTTCCCTGAGTTCTCCCTTTATTTCAGCGGAAATTTTCCGACCATCAAGCATTGTAGCTGGCATATTTTTCCTCACCTGTCATTGTTTTTCTCACCTGTCACTGCGCTCTTTTCTATTGTCATTGCGAGCCGAAGGCGTGGCAATCTCGGCGAGGTACCAGATTGCTTCGTCATCCCTCACTTCGTTTGGGATTCCTCGCAATGACGGAAGGGAGTCATTGCGAGCGAAGCGAAGCAATCCCTCCAGCCAGCGCTTCCGCCGCCTTGACCACATTCATTAATAACATCATAGTGGTAACCGGACCAACTCCACCAGGAACAGGAGTTATCGCCTTTGCCTTCTCCTTTACAGCGTTAAAATCAACATCTCCCACCAGCTTAAACTTCCCAGAGCCAGCAGGGATTTCGACCTGATTAACCCCAACATCTATAACTATGGCTCCCTCTTTAATCATATCAGCAGTTATAAACCCAGGCCTCCCCACAGCGGCAACGAGAATATCCGCCTGCCTGGTTATCACGGGAAGGTCTCTGGTCTTGGTATGACACACTGTGACAGTAGCATTAGCGTCTTTCCGCTTTTGAACGAGAATACCGATAAGCGGCTTCCCGACAATGTTACTCCTGCCACAGATAACTACATGTTTACCATCCGGGCTGTTACCACTGCGGATGAGGAGCTGATGCACACCGTAAGCAGTCGAAGGAACAAAGGCTTCCCCTCCTAACAATAACCTCCCTACATTCACCGGATTTGCGCCATCAACATCTTTCTGGAACGAAATAGCACTCCCCGCTTTAACAGCATCAAGATGCTTTGGCAATGGAAGCTGGAGGATGATACCATGAAATTTTTTATCCTGATTAAGTTCCTCAATCCTCCTTTCCAACTCCTCCTGCGTTATTCTCTGAGCAAGCTTTACCGCCTCAGCATATATCCCTAATTCATCACATTTCCTCTGTATTTCGCGAAGATAGGACAGAGAACCAGGGTCTTCCCCGACCAGTAAAATAGCCAGGCCGGGAGTCACTCCCCTCCCATTTAATTTCTCTGTCCTTCGCTTTAATTCCCCACGAATCTCTGCGGCTATCTTTCTTCCATCGATTATCTCTGCGGTCAATTTTTACCTCTCAGTCCAGACATTTTGCTATTGAATCACTAAATAATAGAATATATTGAATCCCAAAGAAAGGAGGGGCTATATGAAAAGGGCAAAAATCATAGATTTAAGTATCTCCGTCGAGGAAACCCCCAGCGACCCTTCCCCGGTGAAAATCGTCCACGAAACACATGAACAAAGCGTTGAAGTTATGATGCTGGTTTTCGGCTGCAACAAAGATGACCTCCCCCAGGGGCTGGGTTGGGCTAATGACACGGTAACGCTGGGAACTCATGCTGGAACTCATGTCGATGCTCCGTGGCATTACTTTCCCACATCGGAAGGGAAAAAGGCAAGGACTATCGATCAGCTTCCTCTGGAATGGTTCTATGGCAATGGCGTAGTACTGGACATGAGACACAAGCCTAAAGGCTCTTTAATCACCATCGATGACCTCAGGGAGGCGTTACACAAAATTGGCTACCAAATAAGACCCTGGGACATAGTGATGATACAAACAGGGGCTGACAAGCTGTGGGGCAAGGCGGAATATTTTGATGCTGGCTGTGGCATGGGGAGGGAATCCACTCTATGGTTAATAGAGCAAGGCGTGAAAGTCATGGGAATAGATGCCTGGGGCTGGGACAGACCATTCTGGGTAATAAAAGAGGAATTCCAGCGAACCAAAGATAGAAATATCCTGTGGGCGGGACATCGTGCCGGCATAGAAAAAGAATACTGCCATATTGAAAAGCTGGCGAATCTGGACAAACTCCCCAGACCTTTTGGCTTTAAAGTGGCTTGCTTCCCGGTCAAGCTAACAGGAGGGAGTGGCGGCTGGACTCGTGTAGTGGCAATTATCGAGGAATAAGTTTAATACTTAATTTGGTCTCAACCCTTGATATTGAATCAAGACTATCGGTCACCACCAACCCCATTTATCTCTGCGAGACCCCCTGTTTGTCATTGCGAGCGAAGCGTGGCAATCTCGGATAAAAAAACACACCCGCCGAGATTGCTTCGTCGCTATCACTCCTCGCAACGACACAAAAAGGAGGTGTCATTGCGAGCCCTTCGCCTCCTATCATTCTGACCCTGAACCCTTCGTTTTTGTCATTCTGAGGGAGCAAAGCGACTAAAGAATCTCACTCAGGGTAAACTCCGTGAAGGGGAAGAATCTCAAGATGCTCAGGACAGGCTCCGCGAAGCAATCTCATACCTTTAAAAACATTAGAGAAAGGAGGTTGCGAAATCTTGCATTATTTTGACCTGTATGCTAACATCGGGGCTTGGCTTTAAAATGAACTAATTAAGGTGTGCTTACTTAGCTATGAGAAACACTAACAAAGGAGGCTCAATATGACTGAAGAGAAAAAGGTAGGAGAAGAAGCCATTGCGGTTCACTGGAAAGAAGAGGAGGTTATTCAACCCAAAGAAGAGTTTATCCGACAAGCCAATATGCGTGACCCCAAAATCTACGAGCGATTTTCCGAAGAGAATTACCCCGAGTGTTTCAAGGAATATGGTGATATGCTTAGCTGGGATAAGCACTGGACACAGACACTTGATGGTAGTAACCCGCCGTTTTTCAAGTGGTTTGTTGGTGGAAAGTTGAACGTGTGCTCCAATTGCGTCGACCGACATCTGGAGAAATACGGAAACAAGGCAGCAATCATATTTGCACCAGAGCCTGAGGATGAAGCCTACCAGTTCATAACTTACAAGGAGCTTTACCGAAGGGTTAATGAATTTGCGGCACTCCTTCTCGATATGGGAGTTAAGGAAAACGATGTAGTAACATTTCATATGCCCATGGTTGCTGAGCTCCCGATATCAATGCTTGCCTGCGCCCGAATAGGGGCTATTCACTCCGAGGTGTTCGGAGGATTCAGCGGTAAAGCAGTCGCTGAGAGGGCAGATGACGCCGAGAGCAAAGTGTTAATAACTATAGACAGCTATTATCGCTCTGGAAGGCTTATTGACCATAAAGCCAGAGCTGATGAGTGTGTTAACAAGTGTGAAGAAACCAAAATTGAAAAAGTATTAATCTGGGAGCGTTATCCCGGCAAGTATAGCTCCCAAACTCCATTGGTAGAAGGGCGTGACTACCTTATTAACGACCTGTTGAAGAACTATCGGGGAAGAAGAGTAAAACCCTTATCCAAGCCAGCCGAAGATGTTCTATTCCTAATGTATACCAGCGGTACAACGGCGAAGCCTAAAGGATGTCAGCACAGCATTGGGGGATATCTGAGTTACGTAGCGGCGACATCAAAGTATCTCTTTGACATCCATCCTGAAGATACGTATTGGTGTCTTGCCGATATAGGATGGATCACGGGGCATTCATACATTGTTTATGGTCCATTAGCCATTGCTGCGACCAGCGTAATATTTGAAGGGACACCAACTTACCCGGATTCTGGACGCTCGTGGAGGATAGCTGAGGACCTTGATGTGAACATATTCCATACGTCTCCCACTATGATCCGCATGATAAGAAGGGAAGGTCCTGATGAACCTGAGAAATATGACTACCACTTCAAGCTAATGTGCACGGTAGGAGAGCCCATAGAGCCAGAGGTGTGGAGATGGTATTATGAAAAAGTTGGTAAAAAAGAAGCGACAATTATAGATACCTGGTGGCAAACGGAAAATGGGGGTGTCATCGGCAGCAATTTGCCAGCGCTTAAACCCATGAAGCCAGGAAGCTGCGGCATCGGCATGCCCGGTATATATCCCGTAATCTTTGGTGAAGACGGAAAAGAAATCGAGAAGGGTTCAGGAAAAGCGGGGAACATATGCATTAAGCGGCCGTGGCCGGGCTCATTTCAAACGATATGGAAAGACCATGACCGATACGTTGATACCTATTATAGGAAATATTCCAACCTCGAAAGCAAAGATTATCGTGACTATTATTACTTTGCCGGCGATGGCTCTGTCGAAGCTGCTGATGGATACTTCCGAATTTTAGGCCGAATAGACGATGTGATAAATGTTGCCGGACATCGCCTGGGTACCAAGGAGATAGAGAGTTCTTCAGGCACCAATGAAGAGGTGGCAGAATCAGCGGTTGTAGCAAAGAAAGACCCCATAAAGGGCACCGTAGTTGACCTCTATGTCGCTCTAAAGTCAGGTTTCGAACCCAGCAGAGAATTGGAAGAAAAAATTAGAAATAAAGTTAGCACTGATATTGGTCCAATTGCACGGCCGAACAAAGTTTACATCGTGCCCGATATGCCCAAGACACGCTCGGGTAAGATAATGCGCCGTGTGCTTGCCGCTATCTCCAACAAAGAAGATGTCGGCGATGTGACTTCTCTGGCTAATCCTGAAGTTGTGGAGGTTATTAAAAAACGAGTCCAAGGATAAAGAAAAGAGCGTAGAGTTCCAAGGACATAGATGAGAAAAATGGTGCCAGGTGGAACATAAAGCCCCTCTGGCACCATTAATCTATATTAACAAAAATGGAGGCTTACTATGGCAGAAGAAGTTAAATGGGCACATCCTGGGGCTTTAGGGCTTGCGGGGTTCGGTTTTAACACCATTCTACTCCAGATACACAACATAGGACTGATAACCAACGTAGAGCCTCTGATTTACGGGTTCTTCTGGGGAGGAATGGCTCAGGTCATTGCCGGGATAATTGATGGTAGACGTGGAGATACCTTTGGATTAACTGCCTTCACTTCTTATGGCATGTTCTGGATAGGCTTGAGCTTTATGTTCCTTATGGAGTGGCTCGGGATAGTTGAGCTATCAGGTCCAGGTCTTGCCTGGGTATGTATCCTGTGGGGTGTTTTCACCGCTTACATGACCGTGGGCGCATTTAAGATTTCCAAAGTTCATGTCCTTGTGTTTAGCACATTAACATTGCTGTTCTGGCTACTTGCCGCAGTTTTCTTCGGCAGTCTTTCCCCCAAAGTTGCCGGTGTGGAGGGACTCATCTGCGGCGGTGCCGCTGTTTACGGCTCTGCAGCAGTGCTTTTGAATGCAATGTATGGCAGGTGGGTATTGCCCATTGGTTTATTAAATAAATAAGGTCGAGCATCTAGCCAACAGCTATGCCTGAAGTATCTCCCTGAGCACGGCGGGCCATTTGTTCCCAAAATATCTCCCATCCAACCTCACCTGGGTATTGCCTACTTTAATTGCCTTGCCATATTTGTCAGGCAGGGATAAGCGGGCAACTTTCCTCGCCTCCCTGAATTTGATCACCACATGATTACCCGAAGTGAAAATAGACTCCACCCCGGCCTTGGTAGCCACTGTTTTTACCTGCACCACATAAAGAAGATTTTTCACCACTTGCGGCAGACTGCCAAATCTATCCTCAAGCTCTCCAGTTACACCCTTTACTTCATCGATACACTCTATTTTTGCCAGCCTGCGATAAAGGCTTAGCCTGGTATCTAAATCAACCACATATTCCTCGGGTATATAGGCGCTTAGCGGCAAAACTATACTAGGAGATTGCTTCGCTTCGCTCGCAATGACATTCTTTTTAGCCTCACCTGCTTGTTTTGCCTTCAGCTCCTCCACTGCTTCAGCCAGCAATCGACAATAAAGGTCAAATCCAACAGCAGCTATATGTCCGCTTTGCTTTACACCGAGAAGATTGCCAGCACCCCTGATTTCCAGGTCTTTCATAGCAATGCTAAACCCAACCCCAAGCTCTGCAGCTTCAAACATAGTCTTGAGCCGTTCATGAGCCTGCTGCGTTAGCTGCTTGTCTCCATCGAACAGGAAATAACCGTATGCCTGGTTGATACCACGACCTACTCTTCCACGCAATTGATAAAGCTGGGTTAACCCAAACTTATCAGCATGGTCAACAATCAACGTATTAACGTTGGGTATGTCCAAACCCAACTGAACAATGGTGGTGGTAACCAGCACATCACTTTTACCAGCAATAAAATCCGCCATCACCTTCTCCAATTCTTCCTCAGACATCTGCCCATGCGCTATCGTTATCCTTGCTTCAGGGACAAGCGACTCCAGCCTGCTTGCTACAAGGGCAATGCTGCTCACCCGATTATGAACGAAGAACACCTGACCATCTCTTTCCAGTTCATGCAATATTGCCCGGCGAACCAGTGCTTCGTCATAAGCACCAACATAGGTTTTGACTGCCAGCCGTTGCTCAGGGGGCGTCTCCATAATATTCATGTCTCTTATACCGATTAATGACATGTGAAGTGTGCGCGGAATAGGAGTGGCACTGAGAGTAAGAACATCTACCTCTTTTCTCATCTGCTTCAGCTTTTCCTTCTGCACCACACCAAATTGCTGTTCTTCGTCAATTATCACCAAACCTAAATCTTTGAACACAACATCCTTTTGCAATAAGCGATGCGTGCCAATACATACATCCACCACGCCATTAGCCAATCCTTCTAGAATAGCTTTTTCTTTCTCCATAGAACAAAAACGACTTAGCATTTCTACTCTTACGGGAAAAACCCCCAGCCTTTCCGTGAAGGTAATGAAATGTTGCTGAGCCAACACAGTGGTAGGGACTAAGATAGCCACCTGCCTATTGTCCATTATTACCTTGAAAGCTGCCCGCACAGCGACTTCGGTTTTACCATAGCCCACATCGCCGCAGATAAGCCGATCCATTGGCTTACCTTCTTCCATATCTCCTTTGACCGCTACAATCGCCTCAAGCTGGTCAGACGTCTCCATGTAAGGGAAAGACGCTTCCAGCTCTTGTTGCCACAATGTATCCTCGGAAAAGGCAAAACCCGGGCTTACTTCTCTCCGGGCGTAAAGCTCAAGCAGTTCCTGTGCAATATCAGCCACCGATTGCTTAACTCGGTTTTTAGTTGTTTCCCAGGCTGAGGTTCCCAGCCGACTCAAGGTCGGTGACGGGACACCACCGACATATCGACTGACCCTTTCTATATGCTCAGTAGGTACATAAAGCCGGTCATTACCGGCATATTCTAGAATAAGATATTCTCGTTCAATACCATTGTCAGACATCTTAATCAGCCCACCAAATCTGGCAACACCATGGTCAACATGGACCACATAGTCGCCTGGTATCAATTGAGGAAATAGCCACCGCCGGCGCAGGGGCATCTTTTTGCCCTGACGCGCTTGTTTCACAAAGCCGAATAGCTCAGCATCGGTGAGCAAGGTTAATATATCCTTAACCATCCACCCCTCAGCTAATGAACCCTGAATCAAAGTGATTGAACCTAAGGGTGGTACTTCATCCATTCGTGAAACCGGAGAAACATATATGCCCTGCTGTTGTAGAAGTTCAGCTAAGCGGTTTGCCTGATGGCTAATTGCAACCACACGCTGCCCTTGTTTAACCATCTGCTTAGCATCATCGAGAAACATTTCCAATTTACCGCCATAGTTTTGAGGCAGATTAAAAGGCAAAGATTGCTCACTACCACCACCCCAGGAGTTCAGCACCAGGCGATTCTTCGCCTTCAATCTCGGCTCCAGTTCATTCCAACTCAAATAGGCAGGATTGGAAACCCCGCCTTCCTGGTCTGCTCCACCCTGCATCCGCTCCTCAACCTGGTCATATACTTTCTGAACAGCATCCTCGATTTCCCGCAGAGGATCAATGACGAGCAAAGTGTTATCCGGAACATGGTCAAGAATATTCGCCATGCTTGCCTCGGGCGCAGGAATCTCCTTGGCTGGAATGACAGTTATCGAATTCAGGAATTGCGTCGACCGCTGGTCTACTGGGTCGAAAAGCCTCATGCTCTCCACTTCATTTCCGAAGAATTCTATTCTCACCGGTAAGTCGCTATCAGGAGGGAAGACATCAAGGATGCCGCCTCGATGGCTCATCGTCCCGGGCAACTCAACCATGTTCTCCATTTCGTAGCCCATACTTTGCCATCTATGCAAAAGCTCCAAGGGGTCTGCAGTCATGCCTCGGTTTAACACATGGCATGCAGAAACGAAATCCTCTTTGGAAGTAGTCCTGCTCATTACCGCTGGTAATGAAGCTACTATCAAAGGAGGCTCATCAATACCCCGTGCAAGCGCTAACGCCGATAATGTTTGCAACCTTCGAACCATTGTATTGCTGTAATAGGAAGGAACAGGCTCATAGGGGTGGAAATCAACCTCGGGAAAGTAATGCAGATTAGCTGAATGGGAACACCAAACTTGAAGTTGCTCATACAATTTTCTAGTATCTCCGGGCTGGATGGTTATCACCATTATTGGCAAGCCAAGCTCGCCGTGAAGAGCAGCTATAACATAAGGCTTAGCGGCATCGAGCACCACCGCCTTGCCTTCCCGTTGAACACTTGCTTGCCTCACCAGCTGCCTATAGGAAGGCAGTGCTTCCAGTAATGGTAGTAAACATGAAAGATTCATCTTCTGTAGTATAGTAGTATAATAATATTTTTTCAGTTGTTGAGCTTGTTCAGCATTGCTATAATCTGACTAATGTCATACCACCGCATAGTGGCTAAATTTGGCACACGGCTTCTTACCTCAGGCACAGAGCATCTTGATTTACAAGTTATGTCAAGCTTGGTAGGCCAAATAGCGCAGCTCCATCGTCAAGGAAAGGAAATAATAATAGTTTCCTCAGGAGCCATAGCTGCAGGAAGAGAAAAACTAGCCGGAATCTCAGAACGTAAGAATACGCAGTTTAAGCAGGTTCTAGCTTCAATCGGACAAAGCCACCTTATGTCCACTTATGAACAGCTTTTTAACAGGTATGACATACCTGTAGCCCAGGCATTGCTTACTAAAGCAGATATGTCCGGCCGCGCTGGCTACCTTAATACCCGCAATACACTGCTGGCATTGATCGAACTGGGAATAATTTGCGTCGTCAATGAGAATGATGTTGTTGCCCTTGACGAGATCGAAGAGCTCAAATTCGGGGACAATGATAATCTTTCCGCCATGGTTGCCAATCTAGTTGATGCTGACCTTCTGATACTGCTGACCGACATCGGAGGGTTATATACTGACGACCCGAAATATAACCCCGAGGCTCAACTCATCCGCCGGGTGGACAAGATCGATTCCAAAATCGAGCATCTGGCCAGCAAAACGGCCAACCGCCAGGGAACCGGTGGAATGGTAACCAAGATCGAGGCTGCCAGGCTTGCCACTTCCTCAGGGGTAAGCGTCATCATTGCTAATGGGTGCGAGCCTGACATCTTATTAAGGATTGACAAGGGAGAAGATATAGGCACGGTTTTCCCTCCACAAACCAATAAAATGGAGAGCAAGAAAAGATGGTTGCTTAGCGGGCTGGCTTCCAAGGGCAAAGTAGTAGTGGATGAAGGCGCTGAAATAGCCATCAAAGAGCAGAACAAAAGCCTGCTCCCCGCTGGCATCCTGGAAGTAACAGGCGATTTCCAGCGTGGCGATATCCTGGATATCCACGATGAGCAAGGAAGGCAAATCGGCTGTGGTGTCTCCAATTACAGCTCTGCCGATATAGCTGTTATTAAAGGTGCCCACTCTGACCAGATATTAACCCTCCTCGGGCATAACTATGGCGACGAGGTAATTCACAGGAATAATATGGTAGTGGTGTAAGGCGTTAAATAAAAGGAGAATAAATTATGAAATTAGCGATAAAGGAACTGGAGGAAAAAGCTAAGGCGGCCAAGACAGCTTCAAGGAAGCTTGCCTTTCTCTCTACAGAAATAAAGAACAAGGCTTTGCTCAACATCGCTGATTT
>JABUBO010000071.1_pt1 | contig 27718 bp, 27 predicted proteins | sample 7240361 | NCBI WGS metagenome assembly JABUBO01 (sample SAMN07256346, study PRJNA390944) | subsurface metagenome | isolation source: Methane hydrate marine sediment | place: Pacific Ocean: Eastern North Pacific, ODP site
TCAGGGATGGGCAAAAATAAATAACAATTTGTCGAGGAAATATCCCATTATGAGAAACAAACCGATTATTAAGTGCAATTTTATGGTAATTGCATTTACCGGAAGTAGTTCCTCGATTTTGTCATAATTTTTCCGAGATATGGCAATCGCTTTTAAACTCAAAGGCAAACTTACCAAAGCAAGTATGCTAAATAAAGGCAGGAAGCGAAAAATTATTCCTGAGACTATGGCGAGATAAACCAGAGTCAAAAGTAAATAATATACCCTTATCGCTCTCTCTTTGCCTAATTTTACTATCCACGTTTTTTTATTAACTAACTTATCTGCTTCATAGTCAGGGAATTCATTAATATATAGCACCAACATAATCAGAATACTGATTGGTATTGAGGCTAAGAATGGTTCCAGAGACATTCTCTGTGCCTGGATATAGTAAGCTCCGCCAACAATTAAAGGTCCAAACCCAAATCCCACCGCTAATTCCCCTACGCCGAGATAGCCAATCCGTAAAGGCTCCGCGCTGTAAAAGAATCCCAGGAGAACTCCTGCCAGCCCAAGGATTAAGATTATATTTCCTTTTGAGACCGAGTTTAAATACAAACCAACTATGCTTCCCAAACCAAAAAACATCAGTGCAGAGTAAAATATCCTTTGTGGCGGAATTAAACCTTCTTGAATCACTCTACTTCCTCCGCTAAAAGGAGTGGGATGAAGATTTAATTCATCGTTTTTTGATTTATGGTCATAAAAATCATTTGTAAGATTAGTTCCCGCATGGACAAAAATAACCCCAATTAAGGTTAACAACAATTTCACCCAGAAGATTTGCCCTGTGTGAACCCAGGCGATAACAGTGCCTAATAATACTGGAATAATTGTGGCTGTGAAAAACGGTGCTCGGACAGCCTTTATCCAAAGTTTAATCATCATTCTTTTCTCTCTATCCAAATTTGTAAATAATTCCAAATCCGCCCTGGGGATATTTCCAGTCAATCGCCCCATTTCTGCATACAATACGACAAGAACCACATTCCAGACAACCTTCCCAGGAAAGTTCAATGGTACCATTAACTTTTCTATAATTCTTGACCGGGCAAACGGTTACGCAAGGTTTGTCTTTGCATTTTGCGCATATCGTTCTGTCCTTGATATACAAATGGGGATGGCCATTATCAACTTTAAATCTGTTAAGAAATAGTTTATCTTCTATATCCATATTTTTCCTCATAATAAAGCGAGATATATGGTCCTTATACTTAGAGTCATTATCAATGTGCCGATGATTATCATCAATGCCCGGGAGGGCAGCCTCTTGCAAACATAGGCTGCTAAGGGAGCAGCTAATACTCCCCCGGTGATTAAACCCACTATTATCTGCCACTTTACCAATCCAATTATTGCGAAGAAAGTTGCAGCTTCAGCAACGGTCACGAAGAACTCAGTCAAATTAACCGAGCCAATTGTTAATCTGGCATTATTTCCCCTGGCTACTAAAGTAGATGTTACTACCGGGCCCCAGCCACCGCCTCCAATTGCATCAAAGAACCCTCCCACAACGCCTAATGGGAAAAGCTTGTTTTCTACTCTTTTCTCTTTTATTCTTTTAAGTGCTTTTCGGAGTATTACCAAACCCATTATAAAGAGGTAGATGCCAATAAAGGGTTTTATCGTTTTTCCCGGCACAGTAGTAAGAATATATGCTCCTATAACCCCACCTATTATTCCTGGAATAAACAGTCTCTTGAACAGCTTTCTGTCAACATTTCCAAACCTCAGGTGTGAAAGTCCAGATATACCGCTTACAAATATCTCTGCTGTGTGCACGCTGGCGCTTGCCGCAACCGGTGGTATTCCTATACTAAGCAAAAAGGTAGTTGAGCTCACTCCATAGGCCATTCCCAGGGCACCATCAATCATTTGAGCAATAAACCCTACGATTATAAACACAATTATGGTCTGGTCCATAGTCTTGTATCCTCACTATATTTTCTATATCCATCCCATTGCTCTTGCCACGTTAAACACATTCTTGCCAAACTTCAGAATACCCAATTTTTTTCTGGACATCTTAATAACTTCTCGCTCAATAATTCGTTTAGATTTTTCACCAATTTCAAAATAACGAGTAATTATTTCTGCCAATACTTCGGGATACTCACTTACCAGTTCCGGACATTTTTCTCCCAGACCAGGAAAACGCCTGAATTTCTTCAAATCTTCAATCACAAAACTATTACGCAATTTCTTTTCATAAGAAGACAATGTTTTTCGGCTGAAATTTCCCTTTTTTAACGCCTCCATAATTGCTTCCGCAGCATATACGCCCGAAGCCATAGCCAGATTTGAACCTTCGTGAAAAAAAGAGGTATTAACCAGCCCTGCACAATCGCCGATAATCAGCAATCCATCGAAGGCTAACTTTGAAAGATTACCGTATCCTCCTTCGGGAATTATATGAGCGCAATATTCTTCTGTCTTACCATTGTGCAATAGATTGCGCACGCAGGGATGATTCTTAAAATATTCTAAGGCGTCGTGTGGATTGATATTTTTTTCTACCAGTTCCTTTAACGTACAGCCGATACCCACAGAAAGAGAATCCTTGTTTGTATATATGAAGCCATTCCCAAATATCCCCTGAACGGCATCACCAAAATATTCTATTGCTACCCCTCCAGGGATGTCGCCCTTACTTTTATCGCCGGACAATTGAAACCTCTCCTCAATAACTTCTTGGGGTAATGAAATTATCTCTTTTGCCGCCACTGCCATATTTTTCTCGCGCGGGAAAGGTTTCAAGTTTTCTTTTTCCGCAATCACAGAATTCGCCCCTTCAGCGAGGACAATCACGTCGGCATAAAGGTCGCCTTCACTTAATCGACTGTTAACACCCACACATTTCTCCCCTTGCCAGATGAGTCTATCGATTACTACATTGGGAAGAATCATTGTCCCCAATTCCTCTGCTTTACCGGCAAACCATCTGTCAAATTTCGCTCTCAACACGGTGAAACTATGATTGTGTGGCGGCTGATTATATTTTTCTGTCTGGAAAGAAAATGCTAATTCGGTGTCCCGGGAAAGTAGAGAAAATTTGTGTTCCATTATAAATCTCTCTATCGGCGCTTCCCTCAAGAATTCAGGTATAAGTTTTTCCAAAATGGTAGTAAACAGGATACCTCCCATCACGTTTTTTGCTCCAGCGTATTTGCCCCGTTCCAGGACGATAACATTCACTCCCACCTTTGCCAGGGTATAAGCACAGGCAATACCGGCAACACCCGCACCAATAATAATTACGTCAACTTTGTTATCCATTTTGCATTTATTACCATTCTTTCCTAATGAACAATTTTGCTTATAAATAAAGCAAACACAAAACCCAAAACAATACTATAAATGGGTATATGGCCATATTTTTCCGACTCTGTGTGCGCCTGGGGAATAAGTTCATCACAGGTAACGAAAAACATTGCTCCTGCAGCAAAACCTAAACACGCACTAACGATCTCTTTTGATACAGAAGCAATGAGACTACCTGCTAAAGCTCCGGCAACCATAGGTAATCCAACCATGCAAGCAAAAAGAATTGTTTTTGACCTCTTAACACCAGCGCTGTGATTTGGCGCAGAAAGGGCAATACCTTCAGGGATGTTATGTAATGCAATCAATGCTGCCAGACCTATGCCGAAAGTTTGAGAAACAGCCAAACCAGAACCGATTGCCAATCCTTCAGGCAAATTATGTAGTGCTATTCCTATAGTAAGTAGTGTGCTCATCTTTAATAGTCTTTTCTGCTGGACATCCATTCCATCTTCTCGTTCGCTCATATGTAAATGGGAAACCAAAAGGTCAATGAAAGCTATAAAGATTATCCCGAAAAAAAAGCCACTGAACATAACATATTCACCCGCCTGAGATATCGCTTCAGGAAGTAAATCAAGACATACAATTTCCAGCATAACACCACTGGCAAATCCTATCATACTACTCAATATCGCTCCAGAAATTCTGGGGAAAGCTACAACTAAAAGAGCGCCTAAGCCTGTTCCGCCCACGCCAGCAATCAAACTTACCAACAATGCTTGAAACAATTTGCCGATATTCATTTCCCCACCTCAAGAAAATGGAGTAGCGGATTTTAGTCCGCGTCTTAGGAATAGCAGACTTTAGTCTGCGTCAAGGAGTAGCGGATTTTAGTCCGCGTCTTAGGAGTAGCAGACTTTAGTCTGCGTCAAGGAGTAGCAGACTTTAGTCTGCGCTTTATCGCCCCGATAAATCGGGGCTACTCCTATAACAGCTACAATTCTTCTTCTGATTTAACCGGCGGTGTTTTCAATTCATCAAGTTCGTCTTTTAATTGGCGAACCGTTCTCTTTAGTTCCTTAGCCTGTTTCAATCCTAATAAAAGCGAGCCAACAACACCCACAATCACTGAAATTAAAATAACCATAATTAACGGAACCTGCCCACTCTGCCATCCCATAAACCGCATCTGCACCGGATAGGGATTTTGAAAAGTAAAAACCATCAGAAGTAATGCCATAACTAAAATAAAAAGTAATTGCATTTGCATATTCCCAGACCTCCTTTACAACATTGGAAATATTCACTGGGTAAACCCTACGTTACCCCGGGATGTAAAGGGCTCACCAACGGTAAATTAAAGCAATATATGCGCTGGAAATTATAAGAAAAATTAGCGCAACCGGTATTCCAATTTTTGAATATTTTCTAAAAGACAAAGAAGAACTATCCTGAATGTTAGATGAATAAACAGGAGTTTTCTTATTTGCGAATATTGGTGAATTTCTTTCTTTACGTACATACGTGCTCAAAAATTCATCTAACATATTGGAACTGACACTACCCGCAGTTGCTCCCGTGAGCGTGGCGCTCGACCCTGCAAGCACGCCCAGAGAAAGTGCCCAGAAATACAGATAATGCGGAGAAGACATTTTAAAATTCATCACTAACGGCAAAAAAAGCGCTGTACTTGGTCCGGCATTGAGAAAGGCAGTAACAATTCCTGCCAACCACATCAGAAGTAAACATCGGACAAGAACATTCCCCAAAGAGAGGTGAACAATTCCTTCCCCCAACCAGTGGAGAAGTCCACTTGCCTCGGCAGCGCCAACCAGTATAAATAAGCCGGAAAAGAAAAGTATATCCTTGTAATTCAATCTTTCCAGTATTGTTCCTGTTTTGACCTTTCCTAAGAACATCCCTGCTAATCCGCCACCTAAAGCAATAAGTGCTGGTGATATATGAATGAAATCAGAAATGAGAAAAGCAACTACAAGTATACCCAGAATAACTAATCCTCTTTTTACCGCTTCAGGATTTTTCATTCCCTGTTTTAGTTTCTGTCTTATCTTATGGAAAATATTTTCATTATTGGTTACATTCCCCCCATCGTAATATGCCAGTTGTGGTAACTGTTCGTATACGTTAACTTCGGTTTTCTTTTCTTTAACGAACAGTTTCTTCTGTGACAATCGAATATAAACGAGAAGGACAAAAAGTTCTATCAAACAAACCGGCATCATATACACAATGAATTTAGTAAATGCTATACCCGTTTCTGTGCCTATAAGCATGTTGGGAAAATCGCCAACCATTGTTGATGCCCCGCCTAAATTTGAGGCAATAATCATACCAATCATATAGGGTTTAGGATTGAAATTTAGATACCTGCTCAGGCTAAAAATCATAGGGACAAGCACCATAATTGTGACCAGATTATTCACCACCAGTGAGAAGACATAAGTCAAAAGACAAAAAGATAACATTATTTTCCATTTATCGCCTTGAGTGAATAATGCAATTTTTTTTGCCAGATAACCAAATAGTCCACCTTCATCTAAAATAATTGTCAGGATGTTCATACCGAGGATAAAATATATTATATCGATTTTGCTTTTTAATGATTCCCAGGCCTTCGGCCAGTTATAGAAATTCAGATAATAGCCACAAACAGTTATTAGAATTGCTCCTAAAACAAAGAGAATTGTTCTATCAATCCGATTGCGGTACACAAAATAATAGATGAGAAAGAAAACCAGCAAGACAAATAATACAGATAAAAACGATAAATTTTGAGACCAGGGAACTTTTCTAAACCGAATAACTGAATTTTTTTCCTTGCCATCCCGGACAAAAGTCACATTAACCTTTCTATGCTGTGCTAAAGATGGTAGAGCTTTTTCTAATTCTACAAGTCCGGTGATTCGATTATTATCGATTTTTATAATCTTATCGCCAGGTTTCAACCCGCTAACCTGCCAGATGTTCCTGGCCGATTCGGATTGTCCAATCTTTTCTACCAGGAGACTTTTTCCATCAATTTCAGCTTGCGGTAGAAAACGCGCCCCCATCCAGTCAATTCTCGCTGTTCCCTGTTTAGTATAAACCATTCTGGGGACCAGTTTACTCATAGTGGTCAATAGTGGCTTTGCCCGCGAAACAGGAATAGCGTAGACCGTGGGATTATTGTCATCTGAGATCTTTGGCAAAGTCGTGCATATTCCTACCAATTCACCGTTTTTGTTGAACAGTGGTAACCCATTAACCGCTAAATTTGGAACCATATCAATTTGAATGAGTTTCCTTTTTGTTTGATTAAGTTTTAAAACTTTACTAATAATAAGTCCTTTATCAGTTGATACAAACAATAACTCGCCGGGTTTTACTTTTTCTCCATTTGCTGACTCTACAGGCGTAAATTCTTTATTAATCATAATTTTCAAAAGAGCCAGTTCAGTTTTCTTATCAATTTTTATAATTTCTCCGGTGAAAGATTCGTCATTATATGTTGTAAGATATAAATTCATCTTCTGAATTTTTGTATCAACAACCGGGTTGGTATCATCTGTTCTGTATAAATTACGTTGGGACTTTAAGGGATTTAATGTTAACACATATCCCCGGGGATGAATGATTGTTCCATAACCAAAATTATTTATTTTCACAATGGACGGCTGGGCAGAACGCGCTGCGGTTTCAAAATTTATGTATTTAGGTTTTGGATTCATTTTCTTGAACAGGTTCGGTTCTTTTATAAAAATCCATAAGCCAGTGATTATCAAGAAAATTATTATCATTGCAACCCACGATTTCAACTCGGCTTTACTCATATTGTTTAACCTCTGTCGGTTTTATGCCCGTCAGAAATTTCTAATGGCTCAATGCCATTAGACCTTGAGGGCTAACGATGTCCGCCTATACCTTGTATTCCTTTAAACCCATATAATGTCCCATCAGTTGTTACTTTCAAACTCTGATTGAATAAACTAATTACTTTAGGTATAAAGATTGCTGCTACAATCAGTGCGGCTATAGCATCACCGTAGAGAGATGCCCTCCTGGCAATGCCTATTCCAATAACTACTACTGAAGAGACTATGACCGCCAGACGCAAGCTCTGGATTATTTCGGCTTGTGATACATTTTTTTCTGAGGTTTCTTTTTCTGAACACAAGCTGTATCTATATAAAAGTTGATTTGCCAGTACAGATAATATCGCTGTATACAGTGCGTAGGGACTTGGCCGGAGAAGTATTCCTTTTGCCACTTTAGCTATTCTCACTACGGAAAATATCAAAACGTCGCCAATTCCCAGAATTAGCATTACAGAGATGACCAGGCCGGCAAACCAAACAGATTTATAGAAAGCACTATTTCTATTTATCAAGAAAATCGATTTTACCACCACAAAACTCTGATAAAATGAAAACAGCCCATCAGCAACCAGTGACTCGCTCGAGCCAAGTATACCGACCACACCTTTCACTAAACTTAAAAAAAGGCTGACAAATAGTGCCCACAATCTTAGTCTTTGCTGGCAACTTTCACACTCTTTGTTCAATTTCATTCTCTCCACCTAACTCACTAATCCTACAATTCCCGCGCCCAGCAGTATCCAAATTGGATTTAACTTATACTTGAGTAACGAAATCAGAGCTATCCCGGCAATGAAGATGGTTTTGAAATCAATCAATGAACTTTTGCCAATACTTAAACCCGCTTGCAAAATCATGCCAATGACCGCAATCCGGGCTCCACGAAAAAAATTTGCTAATAATTTATTCTCCTGGAATTTTTTTATCGCCTGTGTAGCCAGGCAAATCATCACAAATGAGGGCAAAATTACACTTACCGTGGAAACTATCGCACCCAATATGCCATAAACTTTATATCCGATAAATGTTGCCGAAATTACCACCGGTCCGGGAGTAATTTGACCCAAAGTTACTGCATCAATAAATTCCCTTTTGGTGAGCCAGCCATATTTCATGACCACCTCGTTTTCTACCAGGGGAATTATGACCACACCACCACCAAAAGAGAAAGTGCCAATTTTTAGAAACACCCAGAATAACTTAAGTAATATATCCATCGTTTTTGGTTTTTTAACCTTTAGGCCCTATATAAAGAATGGTGCCCGCTATTCCGGCAAGCCCCACCACGGTCAAAATATCAAACTTAAAAATTAATGATGAGATAAATGCCCAGATTAAAATACCCGCTCCTCGATAATCTTTTATCTCTTTTTCGCCGAGTCTCAACCCTACAGAAACTATTAATCCTGTAACTGCCGCCCCCAAACATTCAAATATTGTCTCAATTTTAGGTGTTATCTTATATTTGTCGTAAAGCATAGCGAGAATAATCATTAGAATAAATGATGGTAAAATAAAAATTAGCGTGGAACATATCGCGCCAGACCATTTCTTCAGTTTATACCCTGTGTAAGTTACAATATCCATTGTCACCGGCCCTGGTAAAATATCACCCAATACCGCTCCTTCAAGAAAGTCTTTATCGGTCAGAATCTTCTTTCTTTGTACTAATTCATTCTCCAGTAGAGAGAAAACAGCCATAGGTCCACCGAAACCAAGACACCCGATTTTGAAAAACAGATTCCAGTTAACGAATTTTGTAAGAATATTACTTCCTTGTTTCTTTTTTCTCTCCATTCTTATCGATTTCTTTTTATACAGACTGATTAAAGAATTTCCTATCTCTCTGGCTTTGCTCTCATCGCCAATCTTGCGATACAACTTGAGTGCCTCTTGCCAAAGTTCGGTCACAAGTTTTAACGTCTCTTTGGTTATAGGCTGATTGAAAACAAGTAATCCCCGCTTATATAACTCATCTGCCTGTTTTCTTATGTTTTGCTCCATATTCGTTTATTCTGTCGTTTCAATTTCGCGAACAACTACCTCCCCTGCAGGTCCCATTTCTTCAATCGGAAATTAATATATAAGGATTGGTCATTACGAGGACGATATACATCCAGAACCACTCCCTGCCCTTCCTTGAGTGGCACCTTTTTTATTGCTTCCTTAAATGCATATATGTTTGGCGTGGGATATCCATTTACTGACCTGATAATATCCCCTGCCTGCAACCCCGCTTCCATGGGAGTTATGCCTTCTACTTCGTCAACGGCAATTTCACTAGTGGTAGTATTAGCGTCGTTCTCCGGGACAATATCTATTCCTAACCAGGCAAGTTCTTCAATTCCTTCACCGGGAGAAGGTTGGATTCTGTTCTGCAAGGGTGACTTTGGTTGAGCCATTGCTTGTACATATTTGTAATTCGCTTGGTTCCTTTTTACGAATTCATAACCAGCAGGTCGAGTGGCAGATGGTATTTTTACCTTGGTGGTCAAGTCCAGGAAATTACCAAAGAGTTTTTTCGCCTGACTTACGGGAATAGCAAAACTTACACCTGTATACACCGACTCAACAGGAGAAAATATTGCTGTATTTATCCCAATGACTTCACCTCGAAGATTAAGCAATGGACCCCCACTATTGCCCGGGCTTATGGGCACATCAGTCTGGAACACGTCACGTAATACTATTCCACCAATAGGTAATCGTCTCCGGCGTGCACTGATAATTCCACTGGTGACAGTTTGCGTCAGTCCAAAGGGGTTGCCAATAGCAATAACCTTATCTCCTACAGCAACTTTGTCCGAATCGCCAATGGGCACGGAAGGGAATGTTTGATTTTGCTGACCAGGACTGGCAATTTTTAATAATGCTAAATCTTTTTCTCTCTCGCCCCCAATTAGTTCCGCGGGATAATCTTTATATCCTTTTTCATTAAACAGGGAAATCATAATATCACCGCCCAATGCAACCACGTGATAATTAGTAAGCACATATCCCTGTGGGTGAACGATGACTCCACTACCGACACTGCGTCTTCCTGATGGAGTAATCACTTCCCATCCCTGTTGCCAGGGTGGCGTCTGAGTTGTATTTCCCACACAAATACCTACCACTGCCGGTTTTATTTGGTTAACAATATTACTTACCCAGCCGATAATTCTCGGCGTAGCACCAGTAGCCGCATCAGGAGGAACATTACCCCTAGATATACCAACAGGGTGAATGTAAGAATCTACCGAAGTAGAGTGGGAATTTATTCTGCCCACAGCATTATATAATGCTACTGGCATAATATTTTTGAGATATCTGCTTAAATCGTCCTCCATTTCATCAACCTCAGTTTTCAGACCACCACGAAAGAAGAGTATTGAACAAAAAATCAAGCCTACACAGATGACCATTATCAAACTCATATTTTGCCAATTTTTCATAATTAATAATCTATATTTTTTACTACTCGTTAGCTGCTATTGGTTTTAAAGAAACCTGAACATTACCGATATAGTGCATTCTGCGCATTAGAGCAGAGCGTATTTCGCGAGAAACTACATTTACTTCTTCGAGCGTTTTCTCTCCTTTGACGCACACTTCTACATCCACCCATATTTTCTGTCCTATCTGTCTTGTCCTTAGGTAGCTTATTTTTTTCACTCCCGGCAAAGAAACTATTACCTTTCTTATCTTCTCAATTTGTTCCAGTTTCACGGAAACATCAAGTAATCCACGATAATTTTCTATTACCAATCCCGCACCCATCCTGAAAACAAGCAACCCTACGAATACAGCTGCCAGAGGGTCCAATTGAGGAAAACCGAGTTGGCTGCCAAGGATGCAAATTACCACGGGTATGGATGAGTATGCGTCGGAACGGTTATCTACAGAAATGGATTTCAAAGCAGGACTGTTTAATTCTTTAGCAGCACACATAGTATAATGTGAGATAACAAAATTTGAATATACTGAAAGTAATGCTACCCAGATGGCTAAGATTTTCGGTGGATTTATTTCCGTCTGCGAAAAAAGGACCTTTGATGAACCATAAAGTATTTCTCCAGCAGCAAAGATCAGGACAATACCTACAATTACCCCCACTATAAACTCCACCTTGCCATAGCCATAAGGATGGGTTTTGTCTACAGGTTTTTCACCAAACCGCGTGCCCCATGCTGCAAGGAGAGCACAGACTACATCCGACCCTGAATGCAATGCATCGGCTAACAATGCTCTACTCCCGGTTATGTATCCCACCAATCCCTTAAGAGAAGCGAGCATAACATTTTGCCCGGCACTTAGCCATGTTGCTTTACGACCGCAAGTTTCACATTCTTGTTGAGCCATTCATAATCCCCTTGGTAGAAGCTGCGGCTGTTCTTTCATTACTATCTCAATTGGTCTACCTCCGCGTATCAAGGAGAAAGGGATACCCCCGGATAAATCTCCCTTCTTTATTGCTTTTAAGAAACTTATCAAATCAGGGGTCGATTTATTATTCACTTTCTTAATTATGTCACCATCTTTTATTCCACAGTTTAATGCCAGACCTTCTGTTTCAGTGGCAATTATGCCCCTGGCGTCTTTCGGTAAACCATAGGTAAATGCAATTTCTGGAGTGATGGTAATCGCAGCAATCCCCAGGGAAACGATTTCCGCACTCCCTGTTTCTATTTCCGCATTTTTCAATAGATTAATCGACTTATTTTGTATGGCTGCCGGTTGAGCTTGCCCCCAACCACCCCCCGCAGTCTTAAATTTAATATCCAGCCGTTTTCTTCCCCGCAGTATGGTTAACTTGACCTTATCGCCAGGTTTCTTCCTCGCTAACAAAGTTCTTATTTGCGTTTCATCAGTAATCCTTCTGCCATCAAAACGAATAATTACATCCCCGCGTTTTAATCCCGCCTCGGCAGCCGGTGAATTAGCATAAACCTCATTTATCAGAATGCCTCTATCTACCGGAACATTCAGCTGTTCAGCGAGGACATCGTTTAAAATTTGTATGCTTACACCCAGCCAAGAGGGTGCATCTTCCGGTACTCTCGCGTTAGGTCCTGTTTTTTGCCCAGCCGTTAGATATGCTCTGGGATTAGGGTAACCTAAGAACTGCATAGCAACTTTTCGGGCAGACCCGCCCATATAACTGCTAAACACCTCTTTTGCCTGATTTATTGCTACAGCAAAACCTAATCCCGTGTGTGTTTGAGTGGGTGAATAAATTGCTGTGTTTAACCCGATAACCTCACCACGTAAATTGACCAACGGACCGCCAGAACTGCCCTGGTTTATGGGAGCATCTGTCTGGATGAGATTATTGAGTTGATGTCCCTCAATGACCGTGGAGGCCCTTACCGCACTGACTATGCCCGACGTTACTGTCTGGGATAAACCGAAGGGATTACCAAAGGCTAAAACCGTCTCACCTACTTGAACTGCATCGGAATTGCCTATAGGCACAATCGGTAAGTCAATATTCTGCGGATTTATTTTTACGATAGCCAGATCGCGGTCAGATGCCTGGGCAACTATCTGACCTTTGAAACTACTTTGTCCCTGTGGGGTAAATAACGTCACCGTAACAAACCTCTGTCCTGAAACAAGATGTGAATTTGTCAATATATATCCTCTTTTAGAAACGATTACGCCAGAACCCAGACCCTGAAATCCTGGCATAACTGCTTCTTGACCAGGGAAAGGAAGAGGTCCATTGTGAATGGTCAGCGGTGGCGGTTGTTGCACCGTAGGTTGCATCCAAACTTGTTGCTGTCCTGGAAGCGGGTTATTTGGTAAGCGGGGACAGAACATCGACGAACCGCAATTGGGACAGGTAATTGAGGCCCAGGGAATACCTGGCTGGCGCGTTACTCTCGCTCCACAATTGGGACAAAACATAGTAAGGACATTCGAACCAAATCCTTGCCCTCTTATACCCCAAGCCTGCATCTGTCCCTGCGGCAATTGGGAAGGTGGCAACCATGCTTGATTTTGGACCTGTGGGTTCTGCCCTATCTTCGTTCCGCAATTGGGACAGAGAATTGGTGCTAACGGCCTTTCCGGTGGTTCGACAGTTACCCAACCACAGCGAGGACATTTACGCCATGCCAAATCAGGGATTTGATTTCCCATCACTCCCCATTTCTGAAAAAATGGCTGGGCATTGGGCAGACTAATTCCCACAACAGCTGGTTTTATTAATTCCACAATATTATGATAGGAATCCTGTGGTATCCTGATAGTGGCCTGATTAGGTTTATTCCCTGACTTGATTACAGCAGGAAGATTTGTTTTGCCCAGAAACATCCTGTCTTCCCAGACACGCTCCTTGCTTTTCCATCCTTTACCTAACAGTATCCAACCTATCACAATGATAATTAGAACTACTAAACCTACTAACCACGGTTTTAGTTTTTCTTTGGCACAAGCATTATTAGAAGCCATTGTTTTATTCTTTGTTCTCATATCGCTGAACCTTGAGAAGTTTAATACATAATATCAGATGTCTTTTATTTTGTTCCCGCAGGTTTTTTACCAGTATTCTTCAGTCCTAAACCAATCAAAGTCAACCCAGCAAGAACAAAAAGAACTGCTATCACTCCTCTGATAATATCCCAGATGAACCACCACCAGGAAACTATCGCCCATAGACCTATAGCAAGGACAACTAAGCCAGCAATAATTTTATTCATCTGTAGAATCCTCCTTCCATTCAAAATCCACTTCCGGTGCTTTCAATAAATCACTTTCAGCACCAATGTATGGTTTCCGTTGACCAAATCCATAAATTCTACCCAGAATATTTGTGGGGAATGTACTTAGAAGTTGATTATACATCCTCGCTACCTCGTTGTATTTTGCCTTCTGTTCGGCAATACGATTTTCTGTATTGGACAGTTCTTTAATTAAATCTTGTATAGACTCGGTAGCTTTTAAGTCCGGATACCGCTCAACAAGAGCCAATAGCTTTGATAATGCAGCATCAAGTTTTGCTGCGGCTTCCATTCTTTGTTTAACATCTTTCGCCCGGATGAACATTTCTCGTGCATCAGACACATGCTTAAATATCTCTTCTTCGTGAAAAGCGTATTTTCTTGCCGCTACCACCAGGTTAGGAATTAAATTAGTGCGTCTTTTCATTTCCACCCCTACTTGAGCAAAATATGCTTCCGCGCGAGTCCCTACTCGGGCATAATCGTTGTACCAATGAATAAGCGCCCAGATAACGACAGCAATTGCTACTGTTAACAGCGTTCTCAATAACCACGCTAAGACTTGATGCTTAGCAAAATATTCCTTTACACTTCCCGTTAACTTCTTAATTCCATTTAACTGTCGTTTTGATAATGCGCGTATTGGATATAATTTGTCTACATATGCTCTTCTGATTACTGCTCTTATAAGACTCATTTTTCCAGTAATTAAAATGGCAATCTTTGAAAAAGTTATTTAACCCACTAATCAGTTTCTTCGGCTTCCATCGCCTGGCGGAAGGCATCAATTGCCTTGTTATGTTCACCTTTACCATCATAAGCTAATCCTAAACTGTAATAGTATTTTGCTGTCCGCGGATTGAGTTCAATTGCTCTCTCATAAGTTTTAATAGATTGCTCGTGCATTTTTTTCCTGTCGTAAAGTAATCCTAATCGATAGTACGTTTCAGGTTGGTCGGGAAAAATTTTTACCGATTTTCTGTATGAACTTATTGCTTTGTCAATCATATCTTTCTTATTATAGGCTAAACCGAGACGGGTATAGATTTCTGCTTTATCAAAAGCCGTGGATTGGATACCATTAGGCTCAAGTTTTAATATCCTCTTATAACAGGTAATCGCCTCATCCCATAATCCTTTTTCGCTGTAGGCCAGACCAAGTTTGTAATAGGCCCCTCCACCGGAGGGATTAAGCTTTATTGCTGTTTTCAAAGAGACTATTGCCTGGTCCATTCGGCCTTTATCAGCATATTTCTCTCCCACTTTGCTATAAATTGTTGCCTGATCTAAAGATTTTGGCTGGAAAAGCTGTTCAATCCCTTCAAGGAATCTCTTAAATGCCAATCCCAGCATCTGTAATAAGATTTCGATTTTTGCTAACATCTTTGTCCCTCCTTATGTGAATCCGCCTGTGCTTCCCGATAAAATCGGGACGTTCGCTTCGCTCTCTGTTTCCCGGGACGCTCACCGTCTCGCGCCCGTCGCTAACACGGAGCTCCTTACTCGTCGCTCCAGCGACCCCCTCCACAAAGGTTCCTTATTGTGCTAGATTGTTACATCATCTTTTACTCTTTATCTATTACCGGTGATTCTTTTTCCTGCAACTCCATCGCTTTTCGTAAAAAGTCTACCGCCTTGTTGTGCATATTTTTACTATCATAAGCTAAGCCTAAACTATAATAATATTTGGGCTCTTGAGGATTAAGAGAAATTGCTCTGTTATAGGAGAGAATTGCTTTGTCGTGCATATTTTTACTATCATAAAGTAAGCCCAGTCGGAAATAATACTCGTCGTGATGTGAATCCAGTTTTATTGCTTTTTTATAACACTTCAAAGCTTCCTCTGTTTGATTAAAATAGTCGTGGGCTAAACCTATACGATAATAAACCTCATGATTTCGTAGTCCTAACTCAATGCTTCTATGGTAGAACCTCATAGCTTCGTCCCAGTTTTTTGTTCTCGTATAGATTCTACCTAATTGAAAATATGCATCTTTATCGTGTGGACTGAGTAGAATGACTTTCTGGTACAAATCAATTGCATCCTTTTCCCAACCTCTATCCACGCATTCTCTACCAACTTCCGCATATACCTTACTCACCTGTTTCGGGTCAAGGCTAAGAAATTTCTCTATAATATCAAGTAATTTTTCCCAGTAGAGAATAAGGAACTTTAGAAATAATCTTAATTTTATGATCATATTTGAATCTCAATGTTTATTAAAAATTTCCCACAAATGTCTGATTGTAGATATTGCTGAAAAATGGTAGCCGACGGCTTTAGCTCCGAAGTCCCGATGGCTCCATCGGGATTCGGAGTCCGGTCGGACCGGCGAAAAGATGATAAAACATGATAACGCTCCGATGAATCGGAGCGACTACCAAAATCGATTCTTTCGTATGTTCATTTGGATTTCTTTTTTTTGCCCATGCCTAACACCATCCCAATAGCGCCACAGGTAATACCCCCTGCCCAAAGACAGAGTCCTACTGGCAGAGCAATTTCAAATAGGCCAGCTACTAAAGTCACCCCGGCAATCGCCCCCAGGACCCCTGTTCCTGCACCGACAGCGGTAAAGGCAGCTGTTTTAACTGGTGGTTTCAAATCAACACCCCTTTTCCTCTCTTCTAAGTTTGTTTCCCATAACTTTTTCCCATTAGCAACTCTCTTTTTCACCACCTCAGACCTCCTGTTAAATTTTTCTTCAATGTGAAGCTCAACTACTTAAGGAATGAAAATCTAAACTAAATTCTTTTTTCTATCTTTTGTAGCTCTTCCCGACAATTTTTTATCCGTTTAATTAGGTTCTGTACCCTTTTTTCTTTCTGGATAGCCTTTCTTTTGTCACTTAATCGGTAGCCTTCCTTACCTAAAGCAGTGAAGAGATTTTCCACTCTGCTTTTTAGGTGACCAGCCTTAATTTTCACCTGGACACGCCGAATAATTTTTTTAGCTTCTTTCGGCCCGGCTACTACCCCGGAAGCAATTATCTTAGAAAGGTCGGCAGTTATTTTACCAGTGACCTTTCCTGTAGCCTTTGCTGCACTCATTATTTCCTGGGGCAGGAGTATTGTTCCCTTCTCAACTTTTTTCAGCCTGTTCCAAATTTTTGCTGGTCGTTTGGGCTTTTTCGGTATTCTTTTAGCCCTTCTTTTAGCCTTCAATTTGGAAGGTCGTCGCTGTTTGCCTGGTTTAGCTTTTTTGGGTCGCCCGGGTTTTTTCTTCATTCTCTTCTTTCCCTCTTTTCCTTCAATCCAGGCATAAGGGTCTTCTCCAGAGACTCTTCTTTTACTCGTTAAATGCTGATTCTCACGTATTTCTCTTTTACCTAATAGCTCTTCACCCAATGCTTTCCTTTTGCTTTTGCTTTTGCTTTTGCTTTTACTCACGAGAAATTACCTCCTTTGCCAATTTCATATAGTCCTCTGCACCGTAAGAATTTGGACTGTATAAGGTAATTGGCAATCCAAAACTGGGACTCTCGGCTATGCGAACATTTTCTCGAATAATAGTTTTAAATACTTCCTTTTTAAAATATCCCTTTATTCTGTTCAACACTTCCTGACTTAGATTTGTGCGCACATCGTACATTACGGGGATAACTCCGGTTACTTTAAGCAGAGGATTAACTTTTTTCCTTACGATTTCGATTGTTTCCGAAAGTCTATTTATTCCTTGCAAGGCAAAAAATTGAGTCTGGATGGGAATAAATATCTCTCGCACAGAGGTTAACGCATTCAAGGTGAGCAACCCCAAAGAGGGAGCACAATCAATCAAAGAATAGTCGTATTTTTTAAACGTCAAGAAAAGTCGGTCTTTGAGTACTGTCTCCCTGCTGGGCATATTAACCAGTTCAATTTCTGCCCTGGAAAGGTCAATATTAGCAGGGATAATATTTAAACCCTCAACTCCAGCGGGAATAATCACTTCCTCTGCCTTAGTCTTCCACAATAGAAGGTCATAAATCGAATATTCTAACTCGTTACTTTTGATTCCCAAATGGATAGTTAAATTAGCCTGTGGGTCTAAATCTACCACCAACACTTTCTTTCCCAACTGAGCCAGACAAGCTCCCAGATTTGCTACCGTGGTTGTTTTACCCACACCACCTTTTTGATTGATTAAAGCTATCGAACGCACTTTCTTTCTCCTTTACTTCATTAGAAATTCCATTTCTAATGACTTCATCCTTCAGCATGGAGATATGGCAAATCAGAGCGAGGATAAATGGATGCGAAACTGCAAAGTGTTCATAGAGTGCCTCGCCGTCCCCCGGTTTTGCTCCGCTACCCCCGGGGGGCACGGCGAGGAGGGAGAGTTACTCTCCCGGTAGATTGATAAGCATCGACCATTGACCAAATCCAGACAATAACTAAAAAGAACCAACCAATAACAATAAAAGACAATGCCCAAGAAATGATATAGGCAATAATAAATCTTGTTCCTCTGGCAAACTGTTGATTATAAATCTGTCCCAACCCGGGTAAGAGAAAAGAAAGAACGATCGCCAGACCTCGATACGGATGATTAACCATCCCTTACTCCTGGTTTGATATTTTTAGACAGTTAGTTTGACAACACATACAAAATTGTTGATTTTGAATTTCTACCAATATCCCCAGTAAATATTTCTCTATTGCAACATCGGCATCTTTTTCATCAACCAGGATAACTCTAATATTGTGACTGTTGAGATTATCAATTGCACTTTGGTTCATATATCTTCCGATTAGGATCTGACAATCACGAATCTCTGAAACCGTTTCATTACGTATTTTTTCTACAAATTCCCTTGTTTGAACCGATACCGTTTTGGGACAGATATTGGCTCGGTGTGGGCAACAGAGATTCTCTTTGACTGTTCTGCTGTTAACTTTGTTACCTTCAATTTCATAGATGATAAAACAGTAACATCTCCCAAAATGGGGAGAGATGCTTTTGCCGTCATCTGATGGGATGACTATTTTCATTTTATCCACTCTGTTTACCCCCTTCTTAACCGGGCTCCGACCCACTGAGTTTATGTTGTGGATATTCCCGGTCAATTATTTTGTGCAGTACCCGTATAGTTTCCTGACGAACCTGCAAATCGGGGTCTTTCAGTTTCTTAGTTAAAATGGGAATAACATCTTTGTCACCCAACTGGCCTAAGGATTTCACTGCTCCCAGACGAACGTTCTTTTCTTTTGAATTTAAATTAAGGATAGTCTGGTAATAACTAATCTGTTCTTCACTGTTTTTTTTAATCTCAGTAATCTGGGTTTTTATCCACCCTATCTCAGCTTCACATTTTTTCAATTCACAAACGAAGCCTTTAATGTCCTTTCTGTGCCAGATGTTTTTTGCCTTCTTTCCGACTAATTTAAATATCACCTCGCCCATTTTAGTGAAGGTAGCCCATCTTCTCTTTTCCCATTTCTTGAGATCACTTTTTGACCTTTTAATTCTTAATGTCTTTCCGCTCAGTTGAATTGCCTCAGTTGTTTTCGCCTTGATAACATCGGGCATAGTGCCAGCTTTCTTGGCCACTGCTAACGTTTCTCTGGCTATTATCCCTGCTGTCTTTCCGGAAACTACCTGCACTTTCTTTAATAATTTTTTACTCATCTTTTCTCCTTTTCAATTTAGAGTTGTCTCTACTCGGTCAGGAGGCAACTTTCCTGCCATAGAAATTTATCAATAAAAGCTGAGTATCTTATCGATATCAGATCCCCGACGATAAAATGGATGAAAACAGGGCGTAAACTGAGTTTAATTGGCTCAATAATTGTATATCTGGGATACTAATTAAAATGAGTAATCTTTTTACATAAATGATTCAAGAAGAGGTGAGTTTACCGACAGTAAATATTGATAAGTTGTGCAATGATTTGGCAAAATGTTGAATTATTTACCAAATTAGGAAGATTATTTTTTCCGGGAGGATTTAAAAGAGGCGATTTTTTTCTCATCAATTCCAAAATGTTTAAGCTTATTATATAAGGTATGGCGAGTGACCCCTAAAATCTCTGCTGCTCGACTGCGATGTCCACGGCAATGTTCTAATACTTTTTCTATATACATCTTTTCTAGTTCCTCAAGCGTAAAATATCTCTCCTCAGGAGGCATTAAAAATAATTGTTTCACAGTCTTATGTTTCTGAATGATAGGCGGTAAATCTGCAACTTCAATACTATTTCGCTCGGTTAAAATTATTACCCTCTCAATCACATTGCGTAGTTCACGAATATTTCCCGGCCAATCATATTCCTTCAACATTTCCAGTGCCTCTGGAGAAATTACTTTTTTTCCTTTACCAGAAACCTTTAAATTATTTAAAAAGAAATTAACTAATAAAGGTATATCATCCGGTCTTTCTCTCAAAGGCGGAACATTTATAGTCACTACACTTAAACGATAATAAAGGTCTTCCCTAAACCGACGAGAAGCAACCTCTTTATATAAATCCCTGTTAGTAGCACAAATGATTCTTAAGTCAATCTGGATTTCCTGGTTACTTCCTAAACGGCGAAAGTCTCCGGTCTCCACCACTCGCAATAATTTAGATTGTAAACTTGGGCTTATTTCACTGACTTCATCCAAAAATAGAGTTCCCCCATTAGCTGTCTCTAAAAGACCGCGTTTCAAACGAGTAGCGTCAGTGAAAGCGCCCTTTTCATATCCAAAAAGTTCACTTTCCAAAAGAGTATCAGGGATAGCACTACAATTGATTACAATGAAGGATTCATCCCAACGCGAACTATTCTTATAGATGGCATTAGCTATTAATCCCTTACCGGTGCCTGTTTCTCCTTGAACAAGGACAGCAGAATCAGTGGGAGCTACTTTCTGGACCAAATCCAAAATCGACTTCATTGCCGAACTCTCTCCCACCATGTCAGAAGGGAGATTTCGGCGTGACAATTTTCCATTTCCGTCGCGCCTACTCTTATGCTTCTTACAATGCTCAATGGCTCGTTCAACAGTGGAGATTACTTGATTTAAATCGAAAGGTCTGCTCAGATAATCGTAAGCGCCCAAACGCATCGAATCAAAAGCTGAGCGCATCGTGCTATGTTCGCCAAGCACAATAACCTCGCTAAGAGGATGTGTCTCCTTGATACTTCTCAGAATCCTGTTTCCCTCTATGTCCGGCAATTCCGAGCTTAACAGGACAACTTGAAACTTTCCATTTTCTAACTCCTCCAGACCAGTATCTCCATCAAAAACTTCCTCCACATTGTATCCCATTTGGAGTAGTTCTTTTTTTAGATTTTCCCCTATAAATTCTTCACCACCAATTATTAGAATATTTTTCCTCTCAACCATAGAAAATTCCTAATTCAGTAACTTACGTTACCGATTTTTTTCTGAAGTTTCTTATGACATTTTGGACACATAACATGAGAACCATAAAGGATTTCGTTGTAAGGTAACCATTTGTCAAAAATAAATAGTGACTTGCACCAGGCACATTGTATTCTTATTCTTTTATGAGAATATGTTTCTGCATTTTTTCTAAAAATAGAGGATATTTCTTTAAACTCTTTATTATACTGTCTGAATATCTTCAGAATATCCGGGTCGTATTTATGATTTTGTTTATGTAATATAATATCGCGTATCTTTTTATGAGAAAACGCCCCTCTATAACGCCTATACGACGTAAGAGCATCATATGCATCTGCTAAGGCACAAATTCTTGCAGAAAGAGGAATATCTTTACCTTTTAAACCATATGGATAGCCTGTTCCGTCGTAATTTTCATGGTGATAAAGCGCTATTTCTCTTGTTATCTTAAAAAATTCGTGCAAATCATGCTCCACACCTTGCTCAATTGCGGATAACATTTCATATCCATAGTGAGTATGAGTTTTTAATATTTCGAATTCTTTTTTTGTAAGAGAGTATGGTTTCATAGTTATCCTTTCGGGTATATTTATCTTGCCAATATCGTGTAGCTTACTTCCAAGATACATATACTCAATATATTTTTGGTTAAAAATTTCACCATAATCTTTCTTCTTCCATAATTTTTCACAAATTAAACGAACATATTGTGAAACTCCTTCCATATGGTCTATGGTTTCATATTGACCTTTTGTCTTCACCAGACATGCTAAAGCTGTTTCGGTTATCGCCATAAGTAACAATAATAAAGCATCCTTTCGAAATACATTTGTAAATTTAACTTTTATATTATCTATAATAGCTTGTTGACCGGAACACCTTATAAAACTTATAAATTCAAGGGAATTTCTAAACATCGCCCGGAAATCATCAGCCCCATATTTTGAATACCGGAATGCATCCCGAAAATTTGGTTTTTCTGAAACTACTATTATTTTAGAATACGGGGAAATATCTTTAAAGTAATCCAATACACGAAAACCTTCAGTTACGCCCTCTGATATTTTAAGGAAAATCAGGTCAAATTTACGATTTTTATAAACTTGTTCTACTTCCTCAATCTTCTCTCCTGTATAAATAGCATAGAGTATGTCTCTATCAACCCATGGTTGTATGGTATTTTCTATACCGAAATTGAGTAAAAGCACATCTATTTTTTTCATAATGTTAGGAGTAGCTCCGATTTATCGGAGCGTTATATAGACACGTTTACGCAAGCTGAAGCTCCGAAGGAGTCCGAGCCTCTGGAGTCCTCCCGAGAGGGAGAGAGCCCCCCGATTTCATCGGGGGAGTCCAGAATTTGCGACTACCAAAAATAAGAGGGAGTTCCTGGCATTATACAAGCGGGTCATTCATTCTTGTCTGTTATTATTCTTTGCAATATTTCGTTCAGTTCCTTGATTCTATATGGCTTAACAAGAAAACCGCTAAACCCATATTCCCTGAAGTTGGCCATTACCGGGTCGTTGGAATAACCGCTGCATACAATTGCTTTAACCTCAGGGTCTATCTCAATTAGTTTCTTGATGATTTCCCTGCCTCCCATGGTACCGGGAATGGTTAAATCCAAAATAATTGCATCAAAAGACTGCTGGGACTCTTTGGCTTTTTTGTACACCTCAACGGCTTCCGCACCGTCTCCGGCGGACTCTGGCTCATACCCGATAAGCTTGAGCATATTGCCGGTAACATCTCTGACCATCTTCTCGTCATCCACTACCAGAATCTTGCCACTGCCGGCAAAGATTTTTTCTTCCTCCCCCTTTTTTGTTAGGAATTCCTTGGGGAGAGCAGGAAGATAGACATAGAAGGTTGTTCCTGCTCTTGTTTTGGATTCTAAGGTAATGTATCCCTGGTGATTTTTAATTATGGAATAGGTGGTGGCAAGTCCAAGACCGCTTCCTTTCTGTTTGGTTGTGAAATAGGGGTCAAATATCTTAGCGAGGTATTCTTCAGGTATACCAACTCCCTGGTCTTTGATGGATATCTTTATATATTCTCCCTCCTTCACGGGAAAACCATAACTCGCGTCTATAGTAATATTTTCCGCACACACTTCAATTATTCCCCCTTCCGGCATAGACTGGTCGGCATTGATAATCAAATTGTTGATAACTTGACTTATCTGCCCCTCATCAACCTCAACCGGCCAGAGATCAGCTGGTATAGAAAACTCACAACGGACATTGGAACCTCTTAAGGCAAACAGGACTGAATCTTTTATTAATTCCCCAATAGAGACTATTTTTTTAATTGGCGCTCCACCATAGGAAAAGATGAGCAATTGCTTAGTCAAATCCCTTGCCCTCAGGGACGCTTTCTCCGCCTCTGTCAATCTTTCGCCAATTTTATCTCCCGGTTCTGTATACATCTTTGCCACAGAGATATTGCCCAAAATCGCCATTAAAAAATTGTTAAAATCATGGGCAATGCCACCGGCAAGAATACCTACTGATTCGAGTTTGCTGAATTTTAGAATCTCTTGTTCCATCTTCTTGCGTTCGCTGATGTCGCGGGTAACTCCCAGGATCCCTACAGCCCGGCCATCCTGGTCGCACAGAAAAGACATCGTGCTCTCTGTGCATACAGTGGAGCCGTCCTTGCGGATTAATTCCAGTTGCAGCGTCCGTGACCTGAACAGGTCTTTCTGCTCCATTTCTTCTATAGCCAGTTCTTCTGCAAGAGCCTTCCTGATAACCTCAAGGGAGGCAGGAGTCAATCTTTCTTCCAGTGTCTGGGCCATCGCTTCCTCAACGCTATAGCCTCGTACACGCGTCACAGAGGGGCTAATATAAGTGAACTTAAAGTTCATATCTGTGGTCCAGATAATATCCTGCACGTTCTCGGCAAGTAAACGGTAATTTCTCTCACTATCCCGCAAAGCCTTCTCTGCCTGCTTGCGCGCCAGCCAGGTAGCCAGGTATTTCCCTACCATTTCCAGGAAAGTGATATCAAACGGTACGAACTGCCCTTTGCGCCTATAGTTCAGCTGGAGCAGACCAAAGGTCTCTATTTCGGTTCTCAATGGAACAAAAGCCACAGATTCGTAACCCTTAACATTGCACTTATTCCGCATCCACAACTGACGGTCGGCCTCTGTAGTCGAGGCCAGGAGTTTACTAGTGCTATTCGTCCAGAAGCTGCCGTTCTCAGTAAAGAAAGGCTTAGCAGGGTCAAAACGGCCTGAGATGACGTTTCCGCACATACACTCCCAAACAGGATTGCCTTTGTCGTCGCGTACGATCTGACCGTCGCCGTCACGAATGCAGAGGCTGTTTCCCATTCTCACGAACTCCTCAGGAAAGCCTTCTGTCTGGAAGTAGGGAAAATCATCCCCTTCGCGCAGGCGGATGCCAATACTATCACAACCTGAACAGTCCTTGAGGAAATGGATAGCTCCCTGCATCGTCTCCTTGAGAGAGACTGCTTTGTTGAGCAATTGAAACAACTTAATGAGGTACTCACGCTTCCGTTCGATTTTTTTCTCCAGAGTAATGTCCCTGAGAATAGCAACCACTCCCGTGACCTTTTCCTCATCGTCCCTGAGAGGGTAATAGGACACCTGCAGATCACGGTTACCTGCCTGCGGATCCTCATATACCATCTCGAAGCGCACGTTCTCGTCTCCCAAGCAGCGATCGAAGTTTGGCTTGACTTTCGTTTCGAACGCGTCTTCGCCCACCAACTCTGTGACAGTATGACCAACGACCTGATCCCGATTCAAGCTACGATATCTCAGAAATGCCTCATTGGCAAGGCAATAGACGTATTGGCGATCCAGTATAGCAATCATCTCCTGTGAACTCTCCACGGCCTTTTGATACTCCTTCAGTGTCTCCTCTCCCCGCCTGTGCTCGATTATCCTTCCCAATCGCCCGGAAATAGTATTGAGCAAATTTCTCTCTTCCTTTAGGAAAGGTCCCTCGTCGCTTTCTGGCTTTTCTTCCAAAAGACAGACTTCTATACTGCCAATCGGCTTGCCGTGGACAATGATGTCACTGGCTTGTTTCCAGATGGTTTCTCTAAAGTTTCCCGTTTTAAATTCTTGACCCTCCAGGATAATTCGTGCGCAAGTGATTTCTTGATACTGCCAAGCGGGGGGAATGAGACCAACTATCCCCTGAAATATCTCCCCTAACGAAATGCCCGCCTTCTCCACGAGCTGAGAAATGTCAAAGAGACAATTCAGTTCCCTGACCCGCTCGCTAAGATCGTGCGTGCGCTTCCGCAACTCCTCCTCCGCCTTCTTGCGCTCGGTGATGTCTCTGGCAACTGCCAGAATTCCTGTGGGCTTTCCCTCAATGTTTTTCAATAAAGTAACGGACATGTATGTGATAAAAGGTGTTCCGTCTTTTCTGATATGCCCTATTTCACCTATCCATGAACCCTCTGTTTTTACCTGCTCTATATCCCTGTTGTATTCATCCATCTGTTCCTCGTTATGTAAATTCACAACTTTCATTCCCATCATTTCTCCAGGGGAATAACCGTGCATCCGGGCAAAAGCATCGTTCACATATGTCAGTTTTGGTTCTAAGTCACACATTGCTATGCCGTCAATCGACTGCTCAACAGCAGAACTAAATTTTCTTATTTTCTCCTCCACCTTCTTGCGCTCGGCGATGTCCATACCCTGGGCTATAGTGGCTAAAAGGGTCGTGCCGTCTCTATCATAGATATTTGCCGAGTTCCAGAGTGCCAACTTGATATTTCCGTCTTTGCAAAGAATTGGAATTTCCACCGATTTCCAGTATTCACCACTCAATGTGCGTTCGATCTTGCTTAGTGATTCGTCTCGGCTTGCTTCAGGGAAGAGCATGCGCAGTTCTTGGCCAGTGACCTCGTTAGCTGTATAACCCGTAAGGTGCTCGAAGGCATGGTTGAACCGGGTAATCCTGAACTCCTTGTCCCATACGATGATAGGAGCGTTCGCATAGTTGATCAGATTCTCTAAGTAGCTCCGTGCCTCCCGCAACTCCTCCTCCGTTTTCTTGCTCTCGGTTTCTAATGTTTCTAATTCAGTAATCTGCTGACTCATTTTCCCTGATTCTTCGATGAGTTGTTCTTTTGTCTTATCTTCACCATTCATCTTGTATGCCTCCCAAAATATGCGGTAATTTCGCCTGATATACGAGGTAAGTTACATAATTCTTCGGGGAGAAAAAACTACCCAGAGGACCTTTGCTTTCCCATTACCAATATTCCTGAACTTATGGGGAAGCATAGAGTCAAAGGAGATACTATCGCCTTGTTCTAATGTGTAAGCTTCCTTTCCAATTTGCACTTTAATCTTTCCTTCAAGAACTAAACCAAACTCCTCCCCTTCATGCATACTCAACTGCTTTCCGGTATGACCTTTTGGCTCTAATGTAAATACTAATGGCTCCATTAAAACTTCAATTCCGCTGGAAGTTAGTATCTCTACAAGTGCATTAGAATCTTTTAAAAAAAATCTTTCTCTTTTGTCTCTCTTTACAATAGTTTTACGAGGGACTCTTTCTTCTTTGAAAAGATAGTCTAACTTCACCTGCAAAGCAATAGCAATTCTCTTGAGGCTTTCTACCGAAGGATAGACTATCCCCCTTTCAATCTGAGAAAGAAAACTAGCACTCACTTTTGTTCGCTTAGCCAGTTCCTCTAACGTGAGCTTCTTCTTAATTCTAATCTCTCTGATTCGTTGACCAAATTCCATTTTTCATCTCCTGTTATCGAAATTAAGATGCCTTTTTAAACGTAACTCTGCTTGTTGAAGTTTACTGTTTAAACTTCTTAATAAATTCATCAATATTTAAATAAATACCTATTTAGCACGGTTGAAACCTACAAATGTCAGGAGTGTGAAACGCCCCGACAAGTCGGGGCACCCTAGTCAAGCTTTCGCTTGACACTCCAACAAACTATTATAGGCACAGATTCAATCTGTGCAAACTATTTAATTAAATATAGCAATTTATCTGCCAGGATAGGCAAGTGGGTTAAAGAACTACTTTAAGATTCTTCCGAAAGATGTGTATTTAGGGAGAACTTCTATAAGGCAGGTATGGAATTGTGGCGGTTAAGTAATATTTATTTCATCCGAACAGTGTTCCATTATTGACACAGAATTGTCGTTTCCTTTATGAATATTACTCATTTCTTGTGAAAGTTCATCATTTTCTCAAATTTGCTACAACTGTTCTAATAATGATAAAAGAGTTGTAAAATGGCCGAATAATTTGTGTTAATAGTTACATAATGTGGTATTCTTTCAATTTTCTGTACAACTTTGACCTGCTTAGCTTCAGAGACCTAGCAGTTTCTATCTTATTACCTTTACATTCCCTAAGAGCTTTGATGATGGCATTTCTTTCAAAGTCTTTTAACAATTTACTCAAGCCCATTTTATCTGAGGGGCAGGAATAACCTGCCGGTAGTCTGGAAAAATCGATCGGCAAATCAGCGAG
>JABUBO010000072.1_pt1 | contig 27235 bp, 41 predicted proteins | sample 7240361 | NCBI WGS metagenome assembly JABUBO01 (sample SAMN07256346, study PRJNA390944) | subsurface metagenome | isolation source: Methane hydrate marine sediment | place: Pacific Ocean: Eastern North Pacific, ODP site
CGGTAACCGCAGGTCCGACAGGACTCCGAACGGATGTCGGACTCCTTCGGAGCTTCAAAGCGAGGTGAAAAATGAAAAGAGTAATTTTTTTAAGTACGATTTTAATCCTGGGACTCTCATTAGTTGCAGGTTGTAAGGGGACTCCTTCTGCAGGAGGAAGAATTTTTGGCAAGGTAACTGAGCTGGGTAGTGGAAGGCCTATGGCAGGCGCCGAAATCACAGTTCGGTCGGCGGAGGGGCTAAGATTTACTGCTACCACTGATAGTTCAGGCAAATATTCTGTATCGAACATCCCTATTGGTTCCTACAAAGTCTCGGCGTTTCTTCAGGGTTTCTACCTTAACGAAATTAGTGATGAGGTTCAGGTAGAAAAAGGAAAAAAGAGAGTAGATTTTCAACTCGTAGTTGTGGGAGGGGGTACCTGAGAATAGAGTGTTGTGAAATGTGATAGAGGCAATAAGTTAGAAAGTTAGGAAGTTTAAAAGGAGGAAAAGATGAGGAAGACATTATTTCTTTTGATTTTGTTTATTTTCGTTTTAGCTACGGTGGCTCAAGCTGGACCAACGGTGGCGATTGTTAAGTCAAATAACCATGAATTAGTGGGTAAATCCTGGCAGTTCAAAGACTGGCATATGCTTCCCCAGGGTCCTCGCTGGGCAAAAGGCAAGTACTGGTATCCCGTCTGGTCAAGAAAAAGTGAGAAAGAGATCGAAAAGATGGTTCGTAAGGCAGTCAAGCTCGCCGGCGGACTTCCTGTTGAAAAAGGGGATGTGGTGTGGATCAAGACAAATGTGGTGGCGAGTTTCAATCTGATTCTGGGAACGGGTAAGACAAGTAATGAAGAAATACAATCTTATAGCACAGACCCAAGGATAGTTAGGGCAATTGCACTTTTGGCTAAGAGAAGAGGAGCCAAGAAAATCTACATTGCTGCCGGTCCTCCCGATGCCGATGGAATTGCAAATATGAAGACATACGGTTATGAGGGACTTGCCAGGGAGACAGGAGCTGAACTCTATTGTATAAATTCTGCCCCCTATAAGTGGTATAAGCCCGAAAGACCTCTTGCTCTCAAAGAATATGCCTTGCCAGTAGTGATGGTTGAGGAGGCGGATAAGATTATTAGCATTTCACCGATGAAGACTCATTATCTCACAGGAATTACCGGGACTCTGAAAAACCAGGCGATTGGTTCTGCTCCCAATAGAGTTTACGGAATACCTAAAGTGGGATTGCCTCATAATCAGATTTCTGAAGTGATTTGTGACATTGTTTCTATAAAGAAGATAGACTTTGCAGTTATTAGTGCAATCTGGGGCAGTGAAGGACATGGACCTACAAAAGGTGACCCGGTATCAATGGATTTGGTCATTGTTGGCAGAGACCCTGTGGCAGTCGATGCAGTGGAAACTATGGTAATGGGTCTTAAGCCAGAAAATTATGGACACTTAACGCTGGCTGAACAGATGGGTCTGGGCACAATGAAAGATATAAATGTCGTCGGTGACCAGATTGAAAAAGTTATGAAGAAGTTCAAGCCGGTTCCTAAGGAACTTAGAGCGCCCAATGCCTGGGGTCGCATTTCTGGTTGGGATTAGTTTTGTAGGCACAATTTCAAATGACACAAAGTGTCATTGCGAGGAGCGCAGCGACGAAGCAATCTCGTTATTATCGTAGGAGAATGAGATTGCCACGTCCCGATTTTCAATCGGGACTCGCAATGACATTTGTAGGCACGGTTTTAACCGTGCAAATATATAGGGAGGTTTGAAATGAAGAGGTGGGTTATTTTGGGAATGGTGCTCCTGGCAGTAGGGCTATTAATTTTGGGATGTGAGAAGGCTATGGAAGGGACAGGAATTTATGGGACAGTAATTGATAAGGAAACTAAAAAGCCCATTGAAGGTGTAACAATAACTATTACTGCACTAAAGCATGTTACCGAAGCCTCTCCCCAAGTCTGGGCTGTAACTGCAACTACAGATAATTCGGGAAATTATAGTTTAACAGAGCTTGACCCCGGCAATTATGCAATCACAGTCACGATGCTAGGATACTTTTGTTATTCGCTCAGTGAACTCATTGTGAAAGAAGGGAAAATGAAGAAACTCAATATTCGACTTGAGGTTTCATTCGTAGGAGGATAAACTAAGCATAAAATGGGAGGTGAAGTAAAATGAAGAAATTATCTCAATTGAAGCTGATTGTAATATTTGGGCTTTCTCTAAGTATGCTAATTATGGGCTGCGGTGGCGGTGGTGGCAAAAAAGAGGAAGGAACCGTTTTTGGTTATGTACATAACCCTATTACGGATTCTCCTTTCAATGGGGCAAAGGTAACTGCCACTCAAGATGGTTCAAAGGGTTTAACTTTTACTACAAACACAGGCGAATCTGGAAAGTACACTTTGAATCTTCCGCCGGGAACTTACACGCTCAACTTTACTCACCAACGCTCATTTCCCCATTTAGTTAAGAATGTCAAGGTGGAAGCAGGCAGGAAGAGAAAGATTGATGTTACACTTGTAATTTCGTTCGGCGGCACTTGAAGCTCTTTCGCTGGCACACATGAAAATGGCAAAAATAGGGCAGGAGGGATTTTTTGTTTGGTATTGGAATGCAGGAATTAGTCATCGTTCTTGTTTTGGTATTGATTCTTTTTGGTCCTCGTAGATTGCCCGAGATTGGTAGGGTTATTGGAAAGGCTGTGAGAGAGCTGAAGAGAGCCACGCAGGATTTTCGCGAGGCTATTGAGCAGGAACCTCCGGAAGAGATAAGGAAGGAAGTAGAGAAGAAGCTGTCTGAGAATATTTCCAGAGAAGAGGATGAAGAAAAGAGTAAGAGAGGGTAAAATAGTTATTCTGGGAGTGGGGAACTTGTTGTTGGGAGATGAAGGAGTAGGAGTCCACCTTATTCAAAAGCTAAGGGAAATGGAAATCGGCGAAGGAATTGAACTTATAGATGGAGGAACTTCTCTTTTAGATTTTATCCCTCAGAGAGAAGATGTTTCCAAATTGATTATTGTGGATGCCATTAAACTGGGAGGTAAACCGGGGACAACTTATAAGATTTGTGTGGATAGCTCTCTTCTCAAAGGTGCAAAGGGAATGACTTCATTGCACCAGCTGGGCGTGGTGGAGACACTTGCCATAGCTCAGAAGATGGGCAAGCTTCCACCTACAATTATAATCGGCATCGAGCCGAAAGAGATAGATTATGGACTGAAATTATCTTCTGAAGTAGAGAGAAAAATGGGGAAAATGGTTAATCTAATCCTCGATGAAGTCAGGGCTAAGAGGAATTGAGGAGGAAATAATTATGCTGGGAGGACTGGGCGTAACCGAGCTCATAATTATCCTGGTCATTGTCTTAATTATTTTTGGAGCTGGTAAGTTACCAAAAATTGCGAAATCCATAGGAGAAGGAATCAAAGAATTCAAAAAAGCAACTAAGGAAAAACAGTCTAAAGAAGAAACGAAAGAGGAAAAGAAAAAAGAAGAGCCACCGAAAAAAATGTAGGGGAGAACAGGAATGGAGCTGACCTGACCGAATGGCACTCTGAAGAGTGCCCGACCAAACACAGGAAATGTAGGAGAGAATCGGAATGGATTTGACCAGAAGAGAGTTCCTGAAGATTTGTGCCGGGTCTGCTGTCGCTTTGGGGATTTCTCAAATCTGCATTCCCGAAGTAGTGGAGGCTCTGGAGAGAGCTGCAGCGGGGAACCCACCGGTTATATGGTTAGAGGGCTCAGGGTGTACAGGCTGTTCCGTTTCCCTCCTGAACACTTCACATCCAAAAATCAGCGAAGTCCTTTTAAAAATTATAAGCCTTAAAGTGCATCCTACCTTGATGTCTGCATCCGGGGACAGAGTTATCCTCTCTATGGAGAAGACTGCCGAGGAGGCGAAAGGTAAATTCATTCTGATTGTTGAAGGGTCGATTCCTATCGCAGAGAATGGTATGTATGCTACGCTGGGTGAAAAGAATGGCAGACCTGTCTCATTATTGGAGTGGACCAAAAAACTCGGGAAAAATGCTAAATATGTAATAGCAATGGGTACCTGTGCTTCTTATGGAGGGATACCAGCAGGCGCTCCCAATCCTACTGGGGCAAAGGGAGTAGGTGAGATTCTGGGAAGGAAAGTGATAAACGTTCCTGGTTGTCCACCACATCCCGATTGGATGGTGGGCACCCTTGTCCATCTCATCCTCTATGGTCTCCCGAAGCTTGATGAAAATCGAAGACCTACTCTGTTTTATCGTTTCCTATTGCATGAGAATTGTCCCAATTACTCATTCTATATTCACCAAAAATTTGCCAAGAACGTTGGTGAAGAAGGATGCTTGGTCAAGCAGGGATGCAAAGGACCTCTCACTTATTCAGACTGTCCTTTACGCCTGTGGCACAATGGGGTTAACTGGTGTATCGGAGCTTCTGCTCCCTGCATAGGTTGTGTGCAAATGGAATTTCCGGACGGTATGTCCCCTTTCTACGGCTGGCCTGAAAGAAAGAGATAGGAAATGGCGAAAAAAGTTATAACTATTGACCCGATTACCAGGATTGAAGGACATCTTAAGGTTGAACTGGAGATAGAAGGAGGCAAAGTAATTAATGCCAGAAGTTCTGGTACTCTCTTTCGGGGATTCGAGATAATCCTTAAAGGAAGAGATCCCCAAGACGCTCAACAACTGACGCAGAGGGCCTGCGGGATATGTTCGGCGTCTCACGCCACTGCTGCTTCTCTAACTCTGGAATCTGCTTTTCGGGTGAGACCACCCTCCAATGCCAGGATCATCCGTAATCTGGTAACTGGCGCAAATTTCCTTCAGTCTCATATCCTCCATTTTTATCTTCTAGCCGCATTAGACTATTTTGCCGGTCCGGAAAAGCCACCGTTCATCCCCAGATTTAAAGGTGATTTTCGACTGTCCAAGCAGATGAATAAAGACTATCTTGACCACTATCTTAAGGCAATGGAAGTTCGCAGGAAAATTCACGATATGATAGCAATCTTTGCAGGTAAGATGCCCCACCATGTAAGTTTTGTTCCCGGGGGAGTTACTGAAAAGCCCACTGTAGATAAGATAGTCTCCTTCCTGTGGAGATTGAGAGAAAGTATAGATTTTATCGAAAACATCTATGTACCCGATGTGTTGAGAATTGCCGATATATATAAGGATTATAGTAAGATTGGCAGGGGATGTGGAAATTTATTATCCTATGGCGCATTCGATCTGGACGATAGGGGAAGAAAGAAACTGTTTAAAAGGGGTCGTTTCACAGATGGAAAAATAGAAAAGATGAATAGTGGGAAAATAACCGAGGATGTGCGCTACTCGTGGTATGAGAAGAAAATCTCTGGCAAAAATCCCAAGGATAGTGATACACTTCCTGCTCCTGGAAAGGCCGGTGCCTATTCCTGGTTAAAAGCGCCGAGATATGCGGGTAAACCCTATGAATTGGGACCTCTGGCGCGGATGTGGGTGAATGGAGACTATAGGAAGGGAATCTCTGTAATGGATAGGCACATTGCCAGAGCTCTGGAAACAAAGAAGATTGCACGGGCTATGGAAGAGTGGGTTCTGCAACTGAGGCCTGGAAAGAGAGTTTACGTTTCCTGTAGAGTTCCCAAGAACGGACAAGGTATAGGGTTGACTGAAGCGCCCAGAGGTGCGCTGGGGCACTGGATTAAGATATCCAACTCCAGAATTGCACGGTATCAGATAGTTACACCAACGAACTGGAATTGTTCACCAAGAGATGATAGAGGTGAGCCTGGTCCAGTAGAGAAGTCTCTCATAGGAACACCTGTAGCTGACCCGGAAAATCCAATAGAAATAATGAGAATTATCAGGTCCTACGACCCCTGTATGGCCTGTTCAGTCCACCTGATTGTACCTGGCAGGGGTTTATCCGAGTTTAGGGTATGTTAGTTTCTCTTCGTAGGGGTGGCCCGCCGTGGCCACCCGAGGAAGGGACGACGCGGCGGTCGTCCCCTACAGTTATTTATAAATTTCACTCGCCTTCTGTTGAGCCAGCTGAAGGACTTTCTTAAGACTTATTCCCTTTTTTAATGCTACTTTCCTACAATCTTCGTATTCTGGAGATATAGTAAGAACTTTCTTTCCTTTAAAACTCACCTTCACTTTGATAGTCTCATCCAGAACTTTCACTTCTACAATCTTCCTGTCCAGAACAGACCTTTTTACTTCGCTAATTCTGAGACCATTGGTAGTGGTTTCTGAGAAGATGCAGTCTATAACTTTTTCCATCACATCCTTATAGCAGAGCACTGAAAGCTCGGTGGCTAACCGATTCTTCTTCATCAGGATAGGATGTTGCCAGGCATCGAGTGCCCCCATTTCCAAAAGTCTCTCGAATAGAAATCCCATTACTTCAGGAGTGGAATCGTCAACATTTGCCGAAATGAGGAAAGTGGGAGGCTCGTTTTTTTTCTCCTTTTTCTCCAGTTCTCCAACCACCAACCTTAAAGCATTTGGTATGGGCAATTCTTTTGTCCCGGCGCCATAACCCACTTTTAATGTCTGCATAGCGGGAAAGTCTATGAAATCCTCTGCCAGGGAAGTGATAAGAGCAGCACCTGTGGGTGTCACCAGTTCTTCCTCGATTTCTTTTCCATAGACTTTGCATCCTTCCAGTAGTTTGATTGTAGCTGGCGCAGGGATGGGAATTTTTCCATGGGAAGTCTCTACTTCACCTTTCCCTAAGGGAAGGGGAGAAGAGAAGATTCTTTCCACTTTCAGGGATTTTAAACCGAGAAGAGAGCCGACTATGTCCACTATGGTATCCACTGCACCAATCTCGTGGAAATGGACTTGATCAATATCTACTTGATGCACACTGGCTTCTGCCTCTGCCAGCCTGGTGAAGATGAAGAGCGATTTTTCCTTAATTTCCTCAGATAAAGAAGTCTTTTCGATTAATTCCTTTATAGTTTTTAAATTTCTCAAAGGATGACTTCCCGAGTCTTTAATGATGACTTTTATAGCAGAGATAGCCCCTTTTCTAACTCGCTGATGAGAAATTTCAAAATCTAAATTTAACTTTAAGAGTTCTTTCTTGATATAGTCAAAATCTGCGCCACAATCAATCAGTGCTCCCAGAATCATATCTCCGCTTATGCCAGAACTGCAGTCAAAGTAAGCGACTTTTTCCATCTTATCTCCTCGATTTCTTTAAAGATGCGGCATAGACTTTCTTATTCATCAAGCTGGCCTGGTAAGCTGCGCCAAAGCCATTGTCTATATTTACTACTGAAACTCCTGAGGCACAACTATTAAGCATAGCCAGAAGTGCAGTTAGTCCCCGGAAGCTGGCTCCATATCCCACACTGGTAGGAACAGCAATTACCGGAATATCTACAAGCCCGGCTACCACGCTGGGCAAAGCGCCTTCCATACCGGCCACAACAACAAGTACATTGGCATCAATGAATTTTTTTTGCTTGTCCAGAAGCCGATGGATTCCAGCCACTCCCACATCATACATCTTTTCCATCCTATTTCCTAAGGTTTGGCCAGTAATGTATGCTTCTTCAGCCACAGGGATATCGGTAGTCCCTGCACTGATAACTGTTATTTTTCCCACAAGAGGGACCTTTTTAGGATTAATTACTACTATGCGCGCTTCTGGGTATTCCTTACAGGAAAGACCTTCTTTCTTAATAGCCTGGCATACTTTCTTTGTTACCCGGGTAGCCAGAATGTTTTCAGCGTTGGAAGCTAACGAACGGGCAATCTTTCTTATCTGCTCCAATGTTTTCCCCGGGCAGTAGATTACTTCTGAAGTGCCCACCCGTAAAGGTCTGTGCTGGTCTACAGTGGCGAAGTCGAGATCTTCAAAGGGAAGGAATCTCAATTTACTTAATGCTTTTTCCATATCAATAGACCCTTTTTTGAAGCCTTGCAAAATTTCTTTTATTCTCTCAATATTCATTTCTTGGTATCCCTTTTCAATGGCTCGTTCATGCTCCCCATTCGATAACCTTCCAAATCGAGCGTTACATAAAGAAAACCCAATTCTTTGAATTTTTTTACCACTTTATCCATCAATCCTTTTGATATGAAAATCCCTATATCATCTCTCTCCAGTTCAATACGAGCAATTTCACCGTGATGTCTTACTCTTACCTGCTTGAAGTTTAATCCTCTCAAGAACCTCTCTGCCTTATCCACTATAGACAATTTTTCTTTGGTGATCTCTTTTCCATAGGGAAACCGGGAAGCAAGGCAAGCAAAGGATGGTTTATTCCAGGTCCTAAGACTCATTTTCCTGGAAAAGTAGCGAATATCCTCTTTTGTCATCATCGCCTCTTTCAGAGGGCTTCGTATTCCCAGTTCCCCCAAAGCTTTCATTCCTGGTCTATGGTCGCTTATATCGTCATAATTAGTACCATCGACGACGAAATTGAGACCTCTTTCCTTTGCCACATCTTTCAATTTTTGGAAAAGTTCAGTTTTACAATAATAACACCTATCCGTTGGGTTCATTTTAAATTGGGGGATGTTCAATTCTTCCGACTGGATTACCAGGTGTTTAACTCCGAATTCTTTTGCTATTTCTTTAGAAGACTCCAGTTCTTCTCCCGGGTAAGTTTCAGATTTAGCAGAGACAGCTAAAACCTTATCCTTCCCCAATACCTCAGAGGCTACCTTCAACAGGAAACTACTGTCTACTCCCCCAGAAAAGGCAACCAAGCAGGAGCCCAACTCTTTTAATATTTTTCTCAATTTTTCTAACTTGTAAGAATTAGCCTTTTCCATGAAAATCACCTCGAATAGTAAGTTTATTGATAGCATAAGAAAGAGCTTTTGTCAAGTATAAATCCGAAAAGCGATAATGAAATTTTCCTTGACAAAATAGTTATTTTATAGTAATATTAGATTAGACTAACTTTCTTTGTTTAGACTAACTTTTGCAATGGGGATACCATTATGGGTTTAAAATTGACTTCCCATATTGAAGATTATTTAGAAACGATAATTATGCTCCATAAGAAAAACAGGGTCGTTAGAGTGCGGGATATTAGCCGCAAGATAGGATTAAGTATGCCCAGCGTATGTGCAGCAATAGAAGTTCTTTCTAAAAAGGGATTGGTAAATCATGAAAAATATGGATATATCGAGTTGACCAAACAAGGGGAGAATTTAGGTGAAAGAATATACGATAGCCATAAAATATTAATTAAGTTTTTGAAGGAGATATTGAATACAGATTCCAGGACTGCGGAGAAGGATGCCTGTAAAATAGAACACGGCTTTAGTGCAAATACAATAAAAAGACTAATAGCTTTTGTGGAATTTGTAGAGACTTGTCCACACCCGGAAGGAGCGGACTGGTTGAAGAGTTTCAATTATTTTTACAAATATGGAAAGAGACCAAAGGAAGGTAAAGTAAGAAAAATAAGAGAAAAAAGTTAATAACTCGGCACTCTAAAGAGTGCCCGACCAGAGATGGCATCGTAAATGGTGCCCGACCAATCAGACTCTCAGGAGTGCCTGAAGAATAGGGGTGAGTGAAGTGACGATAGATTTGACCCGGATGAGACAAGGAGAAAGAGGAAAAGTTGTCGATATTCAGGGAGGATGGGGATTGTTAAGGAAGATGGAGACTTTGGGTATAAAACAGGGGACAGAAATTGTGAAAGTGAGTTCTCAGCTTATGCGTGGTCCCATAACTATAAGGGTAGGTAACACTCAAGTGGCTATTGGTTTTGGTATGGCACGTAGAATAATGGTGGAACACAAGAAATAAGAGCGGAGTAGGGCGACGAAAAACGGCACTCTAAAGAGTGCCCGACCAAAGAGGATTTAAGATGCGGAAAGTATTGCTGATGGGAAGTCCCAATGTGGGGAAGAGCGTGGTCTTCTCCAGGTTGACCGGGGTCAATGTAATTTCTTCCAATTATCCGGGCACTACTGTTGAATTTAGTAAAGGATATATGAGGATTGGTAATGAAAAAGTAGAAGTTATTGATGTGCCGGGGACTTATTCTCTTGAGCCTACCTCAAAGGCTGAGCAGATTGCGGTAAAGATATTGCAAGATTCAATTGTCAGCCAGAACGGTATTGTGGTCAACATTGTTGATGGCACGAATCTTGAACGGAACCTGAACCTTACCTTGCAGTTGCTAAAGAAAAATATTCCGGTTATTGTGGATTTGAATTTCTGGGATGAAACGAAACATTTGGGTATTTCTATTGATGTAGAAGAACTGGAAAAAATTCTTAATGTGCCTGTTGTTCCTACCTGTGCTGTGACTGGTGAGGGTATAAAAGAATTAGTCGATAGATTACTTGAGGCGAAAGCAATGACTTACGATTACCCAGAAGAAGAGAAGTGGCATGAGATAGGAAAGATTATCGAGCGTGTCCAGAAAGTAAGACATCGCCACCATACTCTTTTAGAGAGAATAGCCGATGCCTCAATAAGACCTTTCACCGGGATTCCCATTGCTCTGGGAGTCGTCTATATTGCTTTTAAACTTATCAGATTTATTGGAGAGGGGCTCATTGGTTATGTCTTTGAACCAATATTTGAAAAACTATGGGCACCGCTTATGATGAAGCTTTCTTCTATTTTGGGTTCTGGTGGGTTTATCCACGATATATTAATTGGGAAGATTTTTGCAGGGAAAATAGAATTTTTTGAATCCTTCGGTATTCTCACCACAGGACTCTTTGTGCCTTTTGCCGCAGTTCTTCCTTATGTATTTGCTTTCTATTTAGTGTTAAGTTTTTTTGAGGATTCTGGCTATCTCCCCCGTTTGGGCGTTCTGGCAGATAAGATGATGCACCAGGTAGGACTCCACGGCCTGGGAATAATATCGATGCTTCTTGGTCTGGGTTGTAATGTCCCTGGTGCTTTAGCTACCAGGGTAATGGAGACTGAAAGAGAAAGATTTATCAGTGCTACCCTTATGGCCATAGCTGTTCCCTGTATAGCCCAGATTGCCATGATTGTTGGCTTGGTGGGCAAATACGGAGCAAAGGCACTTATGCTTGTTTTTGGAACTCTATTTCTGGTCTGGATTGTGATTGGGATTTTGATGAATCGTTTATTGAAAGGGGAAAGTCCAGAAATATTCGTGGAGATACCACCTTATCGAATTCCTTACTTTGGGGCGCTGGCAAAGAAGCTATGGATGCGTGTTAAAGGATTCTTGAAAGAAGCAATACCTTTTATGCTCTTAGGGGTATTTATTGTGAACATCTTGTATTCGCTTGGAATTATAGATTTCTTAAGCAAGTTAGCAGGACCAGTGATAAAAAATATCCTTGGGCTTCCCTCAGGTGCGGTGGCTTCGTTACTCGTTGGATTTTTAAGAAAAGATGTAGCTATAGGCATGCTCGTTCCGTTGGGGTTGACTCTGAAACAACTGGTAATCGCCAGTGTAGTCTTAGCTATGTATTTTCCCTGCGCAGCAACGTTTGCCGTATTGGTGAGGGAACTGGGAGTAAGAGATATGATAAAGTCGGCAGTAATTATGATATTTTCTGCAATTCTCGTCGGTGGACTGCTTAATCTCATCCTCTAAGAAGTGCCAGCCTGAAAAAGTAGCCTGTCCCCTTTTTTTTCCGAAAAAAACACTTGACAAGAAAAAAGGGTTAAGGTATAATATAAATGGAAATGGTTATCAATATCATTTAGGAGGGAAATAATGCCAGGAGGACCGCCTTGGTGGCATGGTAAGCTTCGGGGTTGGGGATACAGAATGACAATTCCCCGACAAGTTATCCTTGACCTCTTGAATCGGAGTTCGAAACACCTGAGTGCAGAAGACATCTATTTGTATCGAACCTTGGACTTGCTGGAACAGATGGGAATCATTCACAAATTTGACTTTGGCGATGGACGGAGCCGATACGAACTATCACAAGGGCCGCAATGGAGACACCATCACCATCTGGTCTGTACGAAATGTGGAAGAATAATCGACTATACGGATTTCGTTACTGAAGAGGTGAAGCTCCTCAGCAAAATTGAAGAAGCTCTGACTAAGAAGTATAACTTTAAGATAAATACGCATCAACTCCATTTCTATGGATTATGCGAGAAGTGTCGATGAATTTGTATTATTTTCAATAGAAAGGAGAATATTGCTATGCCAGGATTTGATGGAACGGGACCTTTGGGAATGGGGCCAATGACAGGTCGAGGAATGGGTTATTGTGTAATGCCACTTTCAGGACCTGGAGCTGTTAGGTTTCCTTACAGTTATGCTGGAGCGTATGGACTACCAGGGCGCATTGGTTATTCTTATTTTTCCGGTGGGCCATACTATTCTGGCCTACCGTTCGCTAATAATTTATTTCGGCCCGGGCGGTTTGGTCGCGGGTTTGGTCGCGGTTGGGGTCGAGGATTTGGCCGTGGTCGTGGTCGCGGGTTCTATGGTTGGGGATGGTAATTTTAGTTATTGAGGTTAGTTTACAGAGGAAGAACTAACGAACAATAGGAGGGTCCCGATGAAATCGGGACGAATGGAGTAGCGAAGCGAAAGGAGGGTCGCTGTTCCGACGAATAAGGAGGAACGGGGTAGCGACGCCTGCGAGTCGGTGAGCAGGCAGGTCACCGACTGAAGCGAAGCGAAAGGAGGTGAGTGTTATGCCAGGAGGAGATGGAACGGGTCCTTTAGGAATGGGACCAATGACAGGTCGAGCTGTAGGATTCTGTGCTGGTTACTCTATGCCAGGCTATGCTAATCCAATTTCAGGAAGGGGTGGATTTGGTTTTGGCCGGGGCTGGGGTAGAGGTTGGTTTGGTGGCGGTCGTGGTCGTGGTTGGGGACGCGGTTTTGGGTTTGGTTGGGGCCGTGGCTACGGAGCAGGTTCCTACGGAGTTCCTTATGCAGGAAGTTATTATGGAGCACCTTATGAAGCGCCTTATGAAGCGCCTTATGGAGCGCCTTATGGAGCGCCTTATGGAGCGCCTTATGGAGCGCCTTATGGGAGCCCATATGGTTCAGAAATGACTCCCCAACAAGAAGTAGATATGCTCAAAGAGCAGGCCAAAGCTCTGCAGGAAGATCTAAAAGCCATTAATGAACGCATCAGCACAGTAGAGAAGGCAGCGAGTAAAGAGAAGAAATAAGATACCAGAAGAGGATACCGACGCTAGTTAGGTATCCTCTTCCTGGTAAGGTTTGTGGTTACCGAAGGAGGTTTAGCAGAATGAAGATAGCGATATCTACCGATGGTAATTTTGTATCTCCACATTTCGGACGGTGTCCTTCTTTCACCATTGTAGAAATTGAAGGAGACAAATTGGTCAAAAAAGAAGTTATTGACAATCCAGGACACCATCCAGGTTTTTTGCCTCAATTTTTACAGGAGAGAGGAGTGGAGTACATTATCGCTGGTGGAATGGGTGGGCGAGCAACAGGACTTTTTGCTGATGCAGGAATAAAGACAATATTAGGAGTGACTGGCAACGTCGATAATGTTATAGACGAAATTTTAAAAGGCACACTTAAAGGTGGAAAAAGCCTTTGTAGGCCTGGTAGCGGAAAAGGGTATGGCTTAGATAAGACAGAGTGCGAACATAATCCTGAAGAGGGAGGATAGGATGAAGATTTGTGTAACTTCCCAGGGTAATAATCTTGAAGCTCAGATTGACCCGAGATTTGGAAGATGTCCATATTTTATTATTGTTGACCCTGAGACAAAAGAATTTGAAGCGATTGAGAATCCGAACATTCAAGCTACAGGCGGCGCAGGGATTCAGTCTGCACAGCTTGTGGCAAGTAAAAGTGTAGAGGTAATTTTGACTGGAAATGTTGGTCCCAATGCATTTCAGACTTTGCAAGCGGCAGGGATTAAGGTTATTACGGGTGTAGCGGGTTTAGTAAAAGATGCTGTCGAGAGATTCAAAAAGGGAAATACTGAATCAGCCACTGGCCCAACTGTGCCCGGACATTTCGGTATGCAAGGTCCTCAATCTCCTGGGCCGGGTATGGGAGCAGGGATGGACCGTGGCATGGGAAGGGGGATGGGTTGGCAACAACCTCTATATCAAGGACCTTCACCCTCCCCACCGTCAAAGGAGGAAGAGGTTCGGATACTTAGAGAGCAGGCTGAACTTTTGAAAAAGCAATTGGAAGATATCAATAAGAGACTTGATGACTTGACTAAAAAGGAGAAGTAATACTATAAAGGGGTCTTAGAATGGCAGCTAAAATTGATACGGAAAAATGTACAGGTTGTGGAATTTGTGTTGAAGTTTGCCTTCAAGAAGCAATTAAGGTAGGTGACATAGCCGAAGTGGATGGAGAGAAATGTACTGATTGCGGTACTTGTGTGGAAGAATGTCCCAATGAAGCGATTACTCTAACAGAATAAAAGGAGGGTCCCGATGAAATCCCGATGAAATCGGGATGAATGAATCGGAACAGGTCACCGACTGAAGCGAAGCGCAAGGAGGTGAAAAATATGCCCAGAGGAGACGGAACAGGTCCATTTGGTCAGGGACCAGGAACAGGCAGAGGTTCGGGTCGCGGCGGTGGCAGAGGGAGAATGGGTGGTAATCGCCCTGGCGCTGGACCCGCTGGCCAATGTTTATGTCCAAACTGCCAGACGAAAGTGCCCCACCAAGTCGGAGTTCCTTGCTATTCTCTAAACTGCCCTAAATGCGGTGCGAAGATGGTCAGGGGATGACAATTAAAAGATAGTTTGTTGATGGCTTGGGAATTTTTTCACGTCCAGAAATTTCGGACTCTGCAGAGCGCAAAAATAAACTCCCCGATAAATCGGGGTCAAACAAATTTTTGCTTGCGTGAGTCGCCCTCATTTTTTGGCTAAAATTCCAAAAGCTTCACAAACTATCTTTTAAATAAATAGGGTGTTGTGGCCCTGCAATCGAGGCCATGTGACTAGTTACGTTATAGAAAATCTCCAGTAGGTGAATTGATGATTATTTCTGTCGCCAGTGGTAAAGGGGGGACGGGGAAGACTACGGTATCTACTAATCTTGCCCTTTCTTTAAATAAAGGCATTCAATTATTAGATTGCGACGTTGAAGAGCCAGATGCCCATATATTTTTAAAACCAAAGATTGAAAGTAAAAAGACTGTCTCTATTCCTGTACCCCAGGTTGATGAAGCTAAATGTAATTTTTGTGGTAAATGTGCCCAAGTTTGTGCCTATAATGCTATTGCTGTAGTGAATCCCGTTAGGCGCTCAAAAAATGAGATAGGGATGGGCAGAGAAAACTCGTCCACTACTGAGACGAAACCCCATAAGGAGCTGAAAGGCAAGGTCTTAATTTTTCCTGAATTATGCCATGGCTGCGGAGGATGTAAACTTCTCTGCCCGGAAAAAGCTATCAGTGAAGTAGATAAAGATATAGGTCTGATAGAATTTGGAGAATCTAAAGGTATACAATTTATACATGGTAGACTGAACATTGGAGAAGTCCTTTCGCCCGCTTTAATCAGAGCGGTCAAGGAGTACATAAACCCCACCAGAACTGTAATTATTGATGTCCCTCCAGGCACTTCCTGTCCGGTAATTGAAGCTGTTAAAGGAAGCGATTATTGTATCCTGGTTACAGAACCCACGCCTTTTGGGCTGAATGATTTAATCTTAGCAGTTGAGGTATTAAAGAAATTAGGGATTCCCTTTGGTGTGGTAATTAACCGAGCCAATATAGGAGATGATAAAGTCGACCAATACTGTCAGGATTCTAAGATTCCTGTCTTAATGTGTATCCCTTTTGATAAAGAGATTGCCGTTGCTTATTCAAAAGGCATACCTATCGTAGAGGTAAAACCGAAATATATACAAGAATTTGAAAAATTATTTGAAAAGATTGTAAACTGCTAAGGAGAGCTTTAGAATTTTGGTGGCATTGGAGAAAGTCAGTAACGAAAGAGAGTGATAAGCGAAAATGAAACAAATAGCGGTTATTAGTGGTAAAGGTGGCACGGGGAAAACAGTTATAGCTGCTTCTTTTGCTGCTTTAGCTAAAAATAAAGTTATGGCAGACTGCGATGTGGATGCAGCAGATTTACATCTTCTCCTCCATCCAGAAATTTTGCAGAGACACGATTTCAAAGGTGGGAAGAAAGCAGTTATTGATAGAGAGAAGTGTAGTGAATGTGGGAAGTGTGAAGAAGTGTGTCGTTTTAATGCTATAGAAAATTTTGTTGTAAACCCCATCTCTTGTGAAGGATGTGGAGTATGTAGCCACATCTGCCCTGAAGGGGCGATTAAGATGGAGGATAATTTATCCGGAAAGTGGTATATTTCCCGCACAAAATACGGACCTCTGGTCCATGCTAAACTGGGCATTGCTGAAGAAAATTCGGGAAAGTTAGTTACTGTCGTTCGGCAAAATGCTAAATTGATTGCTGAAAGGGAGAATAAAGATTTCATTATCATAGATGGCCCGCCGGGAATAGGCTGTCCAGTAATTGCTTCTTTAACTGGCGTGGATTTAGCGCTGGTAGTTACTGAGCCTACTCTCTCGGGGATTCACGATATGGAAAGGGTTTGTAAGGTTGCTCATCATTTTGGCGTAAAAACATATGTATGTATAAATAAATATGACCTGAACATTGAAAATTCAGAAGCGATAAAAAGATATTGTCTTGATTCGAACATAGAAATTGGGGAAGAAATACCCTTTGACCAGGCTGTTACTGAGGCATTGGTTAGAGGTGTTCCTGTTGTGGAGAGTAGTGATAATAAAGTAACTAAAAAAATAAGCACCCTCTGGAACAAAGTCTCGGGTGAATAATATATGGAATTGAAAAATAGAATCGTTGAGTCGTTGAGAACTGTCATCGATCCTGAGACTGGAATCGATGTGGTTAGTATGGGTTTGATCAAAGATTTGAAAGTAGAGGATACAGGAAGGATAGAATTGGTCTTTAGGCCCTCAATACCCACCTGTCCACTGGGATTCAAACTTGCCTTTGATATCCGTGATGCAATCCTTGGAGTTGAAGGCGTTCAAGATATCAATCTAAAAGTAGTAGATTTCATCTATGCGGATAAGCTGAACGAGATGTTAAAGAGAGAGTAAGGGCTCTGGCATTTTACGCAAATTTAAGAAATTTGCCTTATACGGGCGAAGTGAGGGAGGGAAATAAGGTGAACATGAGATTTTTAGATAAATTTCATAGCCACTGGATTAAAGTGAAATTTTACGAAGAAAAACCTAATTCCATAGGAGCAAAGAAATTATCAGGAGTCCACTTTTGCGAAGCAGTTGATAGAGCGTTGATCGGACCCATCATTTTGGATGAAGAATGTATTTCCTGCCCGGGAGCAAATTATGTATTTAACTGGGGAAATCCAAATCGGAAAGAAATAATAGATTCCTGGCAGGATACGGTAAAAATTTCGGAGGATATTGCTGGTTCGATACTTGATAGCGTACGAAGATTGAAAAGGTCCTATAAGTGTATTGGGCTGAATACAAATGATGGACCAGATTTACTCCTTGCTTATTTGACCCCAGAAGAGTCGATGGACCTATTAAGAATATACCATAATTATACGGGTGGGATTTTAAACTTCGACCTTTCCAGCGTAATGACGATCTGTGGTAATATTGTGGTCGATACATTTATGAATGAGAAAATCAATATCTCTTTCGGTTGTGATAAGGCAAGGAAATATGGAAAGATAACGAGAGAAAAGTTGGCAATCGGCATTCCTCGAAAACTGTTCAATATATTTATTCCTTAGGAAAATGGGGTCAGCTCTATTTTTGATTCATTAAAATAGTTAAATAGAGTTGTGATAGGGCCAAAAATAGAACTGACCCCATTTTCTGACCCCATTTTCCTTTAGTTGTAGATTTATTGGATGGTTGGTAATGAAAGGAGGGAGGAAAGTGCCTATTTATACTTATATTTGCAAAGATTGCGGTAAGAAATTCGAGCTCCTTATAGGAGTTGGGACTGCAGATGAAGAGAAGAAATGTAAGAAATGTAACAGTAAAAATATAGAAAAGACAATCTCTTCCTTCAACACTGTTTCTAAAAGCAGTTCCTCTTCCAACCAATCTTGTCCTACAGGGACCTGTAACCTGGGAGATTAACAGTCTTAATGGATGTATTTAATGCCTACGCAGAAGAATATGATAAATGGTATGAAAGAAATAGATTTGCTTATCTTTCTGAGTTAGAAGCTCTAAAGCGTGTGGTCCCTAAAGGAGGTAAAGGAGTAGAAATTGGAGTAGGCACAGGGAGATTTGCCCAACCCTTGGGAGTTAGTATTGGTTTAGACCCATCTAAGAGTATGCTCCGGATTGCAAAAAAGAGAGGGATAGAGGCAATCTCAGGAAAAGCGGAAAATCTCCCATTTGCAGATAAGAAGTTCAGCCTTGTCTTGATAGTAAATACATTGTGTTTCGTTAATGACTTTCGGAAAATAGTAATTGAAACTAGGAGAGTTTTAAAAGATAGGGGCAAAATAATTATTGGATTGATAGAAAGAGATAGTTTTTTGGGCAAGGATTACCAGAATAGAAAGAAAGAGAGTAAATTCTATAAGGAAGCAAAACTTCACTCGGGTAGAGATATTGTAGAATTATTACAGAATTACGGTTTTAAAGGGGTCGTTACTTTCCAAACTATATTTCGGTCTGTTGACACGATAAAAGAGATAGAAAGTCCAAGAAAAGGATTTGGCAAAGGCGGTTTCACCGTGGTATGTGCGGAAAAATTTGAAATGGTCTAATGGTGTAAAAGAGGTTTAGCGGGATGAAGACATATTTAGAATGCATTCCATGTTTTTTTAAACAGGCACTCGAGGCATCCAAATTATCTGGGGCCGACGAGACCGTTCAAAAAGATGTGCTGGATAAATTATCTAAGTTAATACCGGAAATTCACTTGAGCAGTACTCCTCCAGAAATGGGGAGAATTATATATCGGCTTGTCAGCAAAATAACAGGGGAAAGAGACCCATTTAAAGAAATTAAACAGAAAAGTAATAAGCAGTCATTAGAACTTTATCCTCACTTAAAGGCAAAGGTAGAAAGTTCAAATGATAGGCTTTTGAGCGCAGTAAGATTAGCCGTTGCCGGTAATGTAATCGATTATGGCGTGCAGAACCATTTTATCATTGAAGACGAGATAGAAAATTGTTTAAAGGGAGATTTTGCCATTTTTGATTATGGAGATTTTAAAGAAGCTTTGGGTAGGGCAGACAGGATTCTTTACCTTGCAGATAATGCAGGCGAAGTGGTCTTTGATAAAGTTTTGATTGAGGAGATTAAAAAATTAGATTCTCCTCGAGGAAGGCAAATTTTTTATGTGGTTAGGGATAAACCAGTTATAAATGATGCTTTGGTTGAAGATGCCCGTGCCTGTGGTATAGAAGAAGTAGCTGAGGTTGTATCGAGTGGTTCGGATGCCCCAGGGACAATTTTAGAATTCTGTTCGCAGGAGTTCCTTAAACTTTATGAACATGCGAGGATGATTATTAGTAAGGGGCAGGGCAACTTTGAGGCGCTATCAGATGAGGATAAGCCGATATTTTTTCTATTGAAAGCGAAATGCCCTGTGATTGCCAAGGATATTGGGTGTAGTTTTGGAGATATGATTTTGAAATGTAATACCAAAAAGAGACATTGATTTAAAAGAGAGGTGGTGGGTGTGCCTATTTATGAATATGGATGTAAAAATTGTGGGAAGGTAAGTGAGTTCCTCGAAGGAGTAGGAAAGGGAAAAGTCGAGAAACTCTGCAAGCATTGTGGCAGCCGAGAGTTGACCAAAATAATCTCTGTCAGTTACGTATCATCCAGTGACCGTTTTATTAGTTCTCAGGGTGGTAAGACCTGTTGTGGCAGAGATGAGCCGTGTGAAACCCCACCATGTTCTGATGATGGGAAATGTAAGAGATAAATGAGTCTATTAATATGGAAAAACCAGCGCCAGAAAAAGTAATTGAAAGACTCAAAATTAGTAAAGGAATGAAGATATTAGACTTTGGTTGTGGTTCTGGCGAATATAGTATTCCCATAGCAAAAACTGTAGGCAATCTGGGCAAGGTATATGGATTGGATAAGGACATCAATGAATTGCAAAGATTGCAGAAAAAGGCAGAAAAAGAAGGATTGACAAATGTGGAGACAATGCTGGGTAATGAAAGTATTAATTTAGATAAAGGCAGTGTTGATATCGTTCTACTATTCGATGTTCTTCATTATATAAATGGTAAGAAAAAATTGTTGAAAAATCTGTACAATATGCTAAAGTCTAATGGTGTGCTTTCTGTATTTCCTCATTATCATTTTAGTAGGGAGAAGTTGTTAAAAACAATTAGCCAAGGCGGTTTTTTTGTGTTAAAGGATGAGTACCCTGATGAGGCTTTATATAATTTTAGGAAAATAGAGTAGGTGTAGGAATTAAAGATAAAATTAGTATGTTTTGGCCTGCGAGTTTTTGGTGGGATTAAGAAAAGTATATCTGGATGAGTGAAAAATCAAAGAAAAACATAGTTGGTATAAGTTTCAAGGAAGAAAAGCCATCGGGAATTTCCAGATTAAGCTCTAATGATAAACACTGCTATTTTATTGGTAAGGCCAGAAAAGGAAAGGCTTTTTATATTTCAGCGGAGAATATAAGTTGTCCTTTAGCCAGATTTTATTTAGGAATTGAGCTGAAAGATTTAAAAGATTTGTCCCACACTTTGGTTAGCTGGAATGATGCTATTGATGAAAAAGTAGGCCTAAATTATTTGAATTCCGCCAGATGCATCAAAAAAAGTAAAAGGTATATAGTCTATTTTGCCTACCCTTACCAGGAACTTAAACCAGATATAATAATTAAAATAGATAGTCCCGACCAGGTAATGTTTACAATCCAGAAATTTTCATCATTTACTGGAGCAAGAGTAAATGCTTCGTTATCTGGAATTGGGGCTGCTTGTGGGGAATGTACGGCTTATCCCTTGGTTACCAGAGAAGCAAATGTTTCAGTAGGCTGCTATGGTTCGAGGCCCGGGGTAAATCTTGAGAAGGAAGAACTTTTCTTAGCTGCGCCCTTTAATTCTAAGATGGCTGAAGTTATGATTGGAAGAGGTTGATTTAGATGTTGATGAGGAGAAAAATAATGGAAAAAATTGAGATACCACTGGAGGAATGGGATATCGTTCATCCCGGGCTTGCAGTTTATCTAATTTCCACGATAAGTAAGGAAGGGATTCTTAATATCGCTCCTTATGGAATGGTGATGCCCATATCTTATAGGCCGTTGATATATGCTCTTTCTTCAACCAGGGATCGTGATACATACCATAATATTAAAGCCACCGAGGAGTTTACTCTAAATGTCGTTAGCTGTGATTTACTCCATCAAATAAACGTAACCGCAACCAAGTTTCCTCCAGAAATAGATGAGTTTAAAGAAGCTAAGCTTACCTCAATTCCGGGAATAAGATTGAATGTTCCCCGGATTAAAGAGTGTAAAGAACATATAGAATGTAAACTGAAAAAGATAGTTGATATAGAAGAAAGGTCAATTATTTTTGGAGATGTGGTTTCTCTTTCTCTCGACCAGAATCTACGCTTGAAAAATTTTTCAAAACAGAAGAAAATGCTCAATCCTATTTTTTATTGCCATGGGAGCTATTTCAAATTGGGTAAGTATGTTGGGGATAGGAAAAAATAATTTTTGCAGGAGAGTGCTTATGAGAGAATGTGACATTGAGAAAAACAAAGTAAAATGCAACTGTACTTATGAACCCTGTAACAAAAAAGGTATCTGTTGTGAATGTATAAAATACCACTGGCAACTGGGCGAACTTCCAGCCTGTTTTTTCCCTGACGATGTAGAGAAAACATTCAATCGCTCCATTGAAAGATTTATCAAGACCTACCAGAAGAAAGGTCGCTGGTGGTAATACTATAAGAGCGTTTTGGGAGAGAAAAATATGGAGAAGAACAAAAGAGAAGAGGAGCTGAAGCGTTCGCAGGAACTCCTTGCCAGAAATATGGACAGAATCTCTGCAAAGATATTGGTGCTGAGTAATAAGGGCGGTGTGGGAAAGAGTGTGGTAGCAGTAAACATGGCTATCTGTTTAAGTGAAAAGGGAGCAAGGGTCGGTCTTGTTGATGCTGATATGCATGGTCCATCAGTGCCGAAAATGCTTGGCTTTGAGGGCAAAAAGATGCCGGCAGGGCCCACCGGTATATTTCCTTTTCCGGTCAATTCCAATCTGGGTGTAATCTCAATGTCATCTCTATTGGAAAGCCCGGATGTAGCAGTAATCTGGCGTGGACCGTTGAAGATGAATGCACTTAGACAATTTCTGGCAGAGGTAAACTGGGGAGAAAGAGATTACCTAATCATTGATTCTCCACCTGGAACAGGTGATGAGCCGTTGTCTGTCTGTCAGTTAATTCGCGACTTGACTGGGGCAATTATCGTGACCACCCCTCAGGATGTAGCTCTCTTAGACTCGAGGAAATGTGTAAGTTTCCTGCGGGAACTTTCTACGCCAATTTTTGGGATTCTGGAAAATATGAGTGGCATGAAATGTCCTCATTGCGGTAAAGATATAGTTCTTTTCAAAACTGGCGGAGGAGAAAAAACAGCCAGGGAGCTTGGAGTTCCTTTTCTGGGAAGGATTCCTTTTGACCCTCGTATAGTGGAAGGTACTGATGACGGTGAACCGTTTATGGAAGCCTATCCCGATTCTGAAGCGTCAAAAGTGATAGAGAAAATTTGCCAGTCAATTGATGAGAAGGTTAGAAAAAAGGTAGTATCCTAAATAGGAGAAAAAGAGAATGATTCCTATAACTCCAGTAACAATTAGGTTATATGGCGATTCTGTCTTAAGAAGAAAATCTCGAGAAGTTAAAGAGATGAATGGAGATATCCAGAAACTTATAAACAATATGGCAAAGTTGATGTATCAGAACAAGGGTTTAGGACTGGCTGCACCACAAGTAGGAATATTGAAAAGAGTGATAGTTGCCGATGTAGGAGATGGATTGGTTAGCCTGGTCAATCCCAAGATTCTCTGGCGTCAAGGCAAAGATATTATGTCAGAAGGATGCCTGAGCATCCCGGGAATTAATCTGGAAATAAAGCGTTCCAAGGAAGTGATAGTGGAAGGTCTAACTAAGGAAGGTGAAAAGGTCCAGTTGGGAGCAATGGGGCTCCTGGCTCGTGTATTGCAGCACGAAATTGACCATCTGGATGGCATATTAATAGTTGACCGTGTTCCTAAGAAAATAATAAAGCCAATTAAGAAGGAATTGGATAAAATAAAAGCGACGGCACAGAAATAAAATGAAGACACAGTATAGACATATTCTGGAAGAACTCCAAAAGCACCTGCCGTATACAATTTTCAGTGTAGCTATGGGAATGATGGCACTGGGAGTACTCACAGTGCTGATTGAAGCGAAAAAATTTTCACAAGCCTCTCAAGATCTATTCCATATTTTTCATCCTTTACATATACTTTTCAGTGCTACTGTAACTACTGCAATGTTCTGGAGACACGATAAGAAAATACTTAAAGCAGTCTCCATCGGTTTTGTTGGCGCGGTAGGCCTTTGTGGTATTAGCGATATTTTCATTCCATTTGTTGCTGGCTATTTCTTAGGTGTCAAAATGCACTTACATATCTGTATTCTTGCTGATCCGATGCTAGTTTTACCTTTTCTATTCTTTGGTATATTTATGGGATTTGTTCTGCCTACTGTGTTAGGGAGCACAATATTTTCTCATGCAGCCCATGTGCTCATAAGCAGTATGGCCTCTATTTTTTATCTGGTCTCATTTGGGTTAACGGAGTGGATTCCAGTTGGTGGAATGGTGTTCATTTACATGGTTTTGGCAGTTATGATTCCCTGTTGTACCAGTGACATCATTTTTCCCTTACTTTTTGTTAAGAAAAAGGGTTAAACAATGGGATACTTTAAGGGCGTACTGTTAGGTGGTTTGGCGATTCTTCTTATCGTCGGTTTACCAGATTTAGGAAGGGGGGAAGAAATGACTTTCGCTGTTGTTTATAACAATCTACCTTACAATAGAAATCTTAAAACCTCTTGGGGAAATGCCTGTTTGATAGAAGGAGCAGAAGAAACCATCCTCTTTGATACAGGGGGGGATGGTTCAATATTGCTGTCAAATTTAGAAGAGTTAAAAATTGAGCCGTCAGATATAGATGTTGTTGTTCTCTCCCATATTCATGGTGACCATATTGGTGGGTTATGGGAATTTCTTGAAGAGAATAGTAAAATCAGAGTCTACTTTCCTCATTCATTCCCTCAAAGTTTTCAGGATAGGGTTAGAAGTTATGGGGCAGAAGCTATTTCTGTTTCCAAGTCAACAGAAGTCTGTAAAGGAGTTTACTCTACTGGAGAAATGGGCACCTTTATTAAGGAACAATCGTTGATTGTGAAGACCGAAAAGGGATTGGCCATTCTCACCGGTTGCGCCCACCCGGGAATAGTAAAGATTGTTGAAGAATCTCAGAAGCTATTAAATGAAAGAACATTTCTTATCTTAGGTGGATTCCATTTAATGGGTTGTTCAAGGAAAGAGATTCAAGGAATAATTGAAAAGTTGAGGCAAATGGGTGTGGAAAAGATAGCCCCAAACCACTGTTCAGGCGAGAAGGCCATAAAGATGTTCAGGAAAGAATGGGGGAAAGACTTTATTGATGCGGGGTGTGGGGCGATAATTAAAGTTGATTAGAAGTCATGAAATTCATACCTCATTTTCCCTCGTAGGTTAACCTTCCATTAATCTCTTGACGCGCCTACATTTTTCCACAGGTTTGATACATTCGGCAAGGTAGGGTAGCCCTTTATGGGCGCCCCGATTTATCGGGGCGGGGACGAGCCTTTGGGCGACCATCCCGATGTATCGGGATAAATTGCGGTCGCCCCTACGCGACCAAAACCATTACGGGCATAAACCCCTACACTACCAATAAGGCTCGTTGAGTTTTTGACTTGACAGAAATAGAAGTAGTATGTTAAAATCAAGGTTAAATTGATTAGGGTTAGATTGGCTCAAAAAATGGAACTGGCTTAAAAACCGAAGGAGGAACGGGTGAGCGACGTTCCGATGAATGAATCGGAACAGGTCGCCGACTGAAGCGAAGCAAAGGAGGGTCGCTGTTCCGACGAATAAGGAGGAACGGTCTAGCGACGTTCCGATGAATGAATCGGAACAGGTCACTGACTGAAGCGAAGCAAAGGAGGGTCGCTGTTCCGACGAATAAGGAGGAACGGGTTAGCGACGACTGCGAGTCGGTGAGCAGGCAGGTCACCGACTGAAGTGAAACTGAAGGAGGTGAGGTAGATGTCTGTGGGCAAAAAGACTGGTCTCTGGCTAATCCCATTCGGTGTGGCTGAGATGTTCCTTATCAACCTCTATTTTGGGATTTTTGTAGCGGCTTTAGGTTTGGTAGTATTCATCTTTGCTAAGAAGTAACTATCTATTAAATTTAGAAAGGGGTGATTTTTAAATGAAAGAATGTACAATGAAGACCTGGATGACTGCACTGAGCCTTATATTTTGCCCTGTCGTTTTTGTTTACCTTTGGCTCTATCCATTGATTATTCCAGAGAGTCAGCAAGTACCCTGGGCAGCTTTTGTGGCTATGCCCATATATTTTATTGTAGGAGCCAAGAAGGAAGATTTTCACAAATTTTTCTATAGTATGCTTGCAGGGTTCTTCTGGGCATATATGTTTCTTCTTCCCCCAAGCTGGCTATTAAACCTCTACGGGTGGCGTGTATCACCTATCGTGACGGGCGCCTTAGTTGTTTTTGTGGTGAATGCTCCATTTCTACTAACGCATCTAGTTTGGCTTGCAAATTCTACCTGGCTGAGCGTTTGCCCGATTATGTTCGGTACGGTTGCCAGTACTTTTGCCACAGGAGGTCAGCGTCCTTTTGGCTTAATTGTAGCTCTGACTTTGGGGATGCTTATAGCCTTAGTGTGTGTAGAACTTACCAATGCCGCAGTGGGCAAACCTACTCTTAGCCAAGCTGCTTAAAAGCAGGAATCAGCTTAAAGATGTAAATTCAGCCTGAGTTTTTCAAAAGTTAATCCTCAATATAAGGGGCTCCGGTGACGTACAATTTCTTTTTCTCCGGAGTCCCTTTTTTATGAAATTATCAATTCCCCCTTATCCTAACCCTCTCCCCCCATGGGGAGAGGGGGAAAATCATTAGATTGTGAAGGAAAGAATGGCAACAATCGTTACCTCAAAGAATAGAAAAGTAGAATTCGGTGAAGGTCTTCCCACGGCTGTAATTGGGGAGAGAATAAATCCTACCGGAAAGAAAAAACTTGCCGAGGACCTTTCGAAGGGCAAGTTCGATGTTCTTATCCAGGAAGTGCTTTCTCAGAAAGAGGCAGGAGCAGACATTCTGGATGTGAATGTGGCGGCTTCAGGTGTTGATGAGGCTAACATCCTGCCAAAGGCAGTGTTGAAGGTTCTGGAGGTTTCAGGGCTTCCTGTGTGTATTGATTCGTCTAATCCAGAAGCCCTAAAGAAGGCACTGGAGGTCTATCCCTATAAAGCTCTGGTAAATTCAGTGAGTGGTCAGGAAAAATCATTGAAAGCTGTTCTGCCCCTGGTGAAAAAGTTCGGTGCTTCTGTAGTGGGACTCATTATGGATGATAGTGGCATTCCCAAAACAGCAGATAAAAGATTAAATGTGGCAAAACGCATAATAGAGACTGCTGAATCTTATGGCGTTCCCAAAGAGGACATTGTGATAGACTGTCTGTGCTTAGCTCAGGCTGCAGAGACGAATTCGGGAGTTGTAACTCTGGAAGCTTTAACAAGGGTTTCCAGAGAACTGGGCGTAGCAACAGTTTTAGGAGTCAGCAACATAAGTTTTGGTATGCCTGATAGGAAAATTATTAATTTATCTTTTTTAGCACAGGCTATTTCACAAGGGCTTAATGCAGCTATTGTCGACCCCACTATCAAAGGAGTGGTGGAGACCATTCTCGCTTCCGATTTTCTGGCAGGAAGAGATTCCTATGGTAAGAGATATTTGAAATACTATAGGGAAAAAAGGAAAGCCAAAAAAGATTAAACGCTGGAATCCTCCTCAAAAGAGAAGGAACAAAAAGTTGTAGCTGTAGAGCGAAGTTGTGGTATATAATTATGTCACTGCGAGCGACTGAAAGGAGCGTGGCAGTCGACCCGTAGGGTCGTTGCGAGGGCAAAGCCCGTGGCAACCTCGTGCGGAACTGCGAGATTGCTTCACTTCGTTCGC
>JABUBO010000073.1_pt1 | contig 26918 bp, 40 predicted proteins | sample 7240361 | NCBI WGS metagenome assembly JABUBO01 (sample SAMN07256346, study PRJNA390944) | subsurface metagenome | isolation source: Methane hydrate marine sediment | place: Pacific Ocean: Eastern North Pacific, ODP site
TGTCGGGGGGGGCAGAAGGAACTGAAAACGTTAAGCTCTACCGAGACGGGAAGCCGATCGACTTCAGGCCGATAACCCTGGGCCCGAGTGATGAGAATACTATAAGCTTTACCCGCACGTTCACGGGGCCAGCACTTTATACGATAGATAATTTGGAGCCCAAGACGGGGGTCGGATTCCCTTGGATCGACGAGGACGAGGATGAGGTGTTCGACCCAGGAGAGAATGCTTATCCGTCGATCGGGAGTGCGGTTCAGGCGGCGGAAAACTGGGACGTGATCGCCGTATGTGGGGTCTACGACACCACAATTGAGAACTTCCCGATCACCGTGGACAAGCCAGTGACCCTCGTGAGCATCGGCGGGGCCAAGGGCACGGTGATCGACGGGGGAGGCAGCGATGTCCTCTTGATCCAAGCCGATAATGTGACGATTGATGGGTTCACGATGACGGATGGAGGGCGCGGTGTCTGGCTGGAGAATTCGAGCGGGGCGGAAATTAAGAACAACTGGCTCGAAAGTTGCGGGGTATTCATCGAGGGAACGGATGTTTCCCGCTTCAACTCGCACGTGATAGAGAACAACACCGTCAACGGGAAGCCGGTCTACTACTTCGCCGACGAGACCGGAATAGTGGTTCCCGACGACGCCGGGGAGGTAATCTTGGCAAACTGTTCGGACGTGATAATAGAAGGCGTAGACGCCTCAAATGGGAGCATCGGGGCGGAAATCGCGTACTCGGACAACGTCACCATTTCCCACAGCACCTTCCACCGGAACAGCTACGCCGGTGTATTCCTCTACTCCGGCAACAACACCTTGGAGAACATCGATGCCTCCTCGAACAGGTATGGCATATTGCTGTCCGGTTCGGATCACAACACCCTGCAGGACATCGTAGCTAGCAAGTGTGGGGAAATCGGTATATATATGGCCGGCTCGAACTACAACACCGTGCGCAACCTCGTCACCAACTACAACGGGAGCATGGGCATGGGCATATACGGCTCAAGCTATGTCGTCGTGGACAATTGGACGAGCAGCAGGAACGGGGGATACGGCGGGCGCTCAGGGACCTCGGGTAGCCACAACGTGATCTCCAACTTCGTCGCCAACCACAACGGGGTTGACGGGTTCCGCTCCTACGACTGGGCCGACAGCAAGTTCCTCAACTGCTACTTCTCCCAGAACGGGGAGAAGGGCATATTGTTCAAACGTGCGGACAATAACCTGATAGCAAACTGCTACGCCGAGGGCGGCGCGCACACTGGCTTCGGCTTCGAGGCCGGGTGCCACGACACCGTAGTGGATAACTGCACCGTCGTCGAGAGCAAGGAGGGCGTCTTCTTCCACGGGGGCTGCAATAACAACACAGTGAAAAACTGCCACATCACCAGTTGCCCAAGGCTGGGCATCGGGTTTGAGTATAACAGCGGGGGCACGGCGATCAACAACACCTGCACTTCGTGTGGGGATGGCGTCATGCTGATGGGTTCGAGCAACAACACGGTTGAGAACAATGTCGTCACCTCAAGCGTGTCGAACGGCATCCACGTACGGGAATCGAGCAACAACAACACCATCCTCCGAAACACGGTCGAAAACAACCCGAACGGAATAAGGATCTCCGGTTCTGGGGGCAACGTTTTCAACTACAACAACGTCGTCGGCAACGGGTCCGGTCTCGTGAACGCGGGATGGGACACGGTCGACGCGACCCTTAACTGGTGGGGAGATCCGAGCGGCCCATCGGGGGTCGGCTTGGGTAAGGGAGACTCTGTAAGCGCGAACGTCGAATACATACCTTGGCTGGACGCCTCGTATCCGGGAGGCAAACCAGTTGTGGCAGAGGTACAGGTGATTGAGGGGACGGCCGAGGTCTCTCTCAGGGAGCTCGCGCCCGAGGTCCTCAGCGTGGTCCCGAGTGAGCCTGATTGGGATCCGTGGGGAACCTACATGGTCACGGTCACCATCCGCGACAACAACGGCTTGGGTGACCTCAATGAGGTGGTTCTGGTGGCGTACACGGGCGATGCGGCAATAGACTCGACTAAGAACCGCTACACTTGGTGGTTCGACCCTGCCGACAACTCATGGCACTCATCCCTCGGGGACGAGTTCATCGATTCGGCCAACTGCTCCGCGCCCGACAACTTGTCCGAGATTGAAGGAGAGTATGTGTTCGCGATCAGGCTGGCGAAGACGGCGAAACCAGGAACTTGGGACATGTGTGCGCGCGCGGTCGACAGCCACGACATGGAGGACACACTCAAAATCATTGAAGCGATCACGGTTCGGGTATACACCGAGTTCTCGCTTGACAGGTACACATTGAACTTCAAGGGGGTGCAGGGCGAGACCGTTGCGCCTGAACTCGGACCTTCGGTGGTCACCGTGACGACTAACGAGAGATTTGATATACGTGTGCGTATGTCGAGCGACTGGACGGTCGACGGGCTGACTATGCCGATGGACACGACCACCGCAAACGGAATCACCTTGACCGACGAGTACCAGACCATTCTGGAGAACATCGGCTACGGCGAGGATGTCGAATCGGAGATCGATTGGGTGCTTGCCATCCCGCTGGCCCAGGAGCTCGGGGAGTACCACACGACCTTCTACGTGAACGTGGCGCACTGAGATTGGATTGGTTGAATGGGGCGCAAAACTTCTTTCCGCCCGAAGGCTGGTTCCGTCCTGATATCTCTGGCCCTAGTCATTTCTCTTATGGCCGTGTTGACGGTTCAAGTTGCTAATGTTAATGTTGTAGAAGCCACTCCTAGGGAGGTTGCCGAGAACTGGATCGATTATGTTAATCCGTTCATCGGAGTTGGGATATCGCACAATTACCCAGCGGTCTGTGTCCCGTTCGGGTTTACCCAGTGGACGCCATGCGGTGCGGGAGAAACTGGCAGTGAGTATGTTCCTTACTACGGCGCAACCTCGATCACCGGGTTCAGGGGTTCGCACTTCCCCCACGGGTCGTGCATGAAAGAGTACGCCAGCATAACCATCCAGCCACAGGCCGGAGTCCTAAAGACCTCGATCAACGACCGCAACACCCCGATGAAGTTACCGGATATTGAGGCCCACCCCGACTACTGGGCCTGTACCCTCCAAGACGACTTCGACTTGAGGGTCGAGGTGACGGCGACTTTGCACTGCGGATTCTTCAAGGTTACCCCCCAAGATTCCGGCGACGCACACATCCTCGTTGACGCCCACTACGGGGGCACTACGGAGGTTCACGCCGAAGATAACGAGATCTGGGTTCTCAACGTGCAGCACGGGTCCGCGGGCAGCTATATATTGGGCTATTCCGTTGTCAAGTTCGACAGCTCATTCTTAACCTCATCGGGGGCAGACGGGCAGTTCGCCCACGCCGATTATCATGTGGGGGGCGGGGAAGTTATCTTGGCCAAGGTCGGAACCTCCTACATCAGCTACGACCAGGCGCGCGCTAACTTGGATGCCGAGATCCCAGACTGGGAATTCGACCAAGTGCGCGGCGAGACTAGGGACGAGTGGAACCAAGAGCTAGGGAAGATAGAGGTCGAAGGAGGGACCGAGGATCAGAAGGTGATATTCTACTCCGCACTCTACCACACCTTCCTCGAGCCTAGGGTCTCTTCCGAGCAGGGGCGATACTATAGCGCATTCGACGGGCACATCCACACCTGCGAGGAGGGCCGGGAGTACTACAACAACTTCTCCCTGTGGGACACCTTTAGGGCTGAGCACCCGCTCCTCACTATAGTGCAGCCGAAGAGGACGGAGGATATGTGCCAGGCCCTCGTCAATATGTACAAGGAGGGTGGGTGGTTCCCGAAGTGGCCCAACCCGGGTTATACTGGTGTAATGATATCGACCCACTCCGACTCCGTGATCGCGGATGCCTACTTGAAGGGGCTCGATAACTTCGATATTGAGAACGCGTACGTGGGTAGCATGAAGCACGCAACTACCCCTGGTCCGCTATTTTACGAGGCTCGGTTCCACATAACGGAGTACATGGAACTTGGCTTCGTTCCAGTAACTGTTGACTCAACATCCAGGACCCTCGAGTTCGCGTACGGCGACTGGTGCATAGCCCAGCTTGCCAAGGCCCTCGGCAAGGAGAACGATTACGATTACCTCATGAGCCGTGCCTTGAACTACCGCAACGTCTACGACCCTGAGGCCAAAGGAGACGGGTTCACGGGGTTCGTTCGAGGGAGGTACGATGACGGTTCATGGACCTTTCCATTCGATCCGAATATATGGTACGGGTATATCTGCGAGGGCACCCCGTGGCACTACACTTGGTTCGCGCCGCAAGACGTTCAAGGCTTGATAAATCTGATGGGCGGGAGGAGCAACTTCAACGCCAAGCTGGACTACTTCTTCCAGAAATCAGCCATAGGTGGCTTCTACTACACCCTCGGGAACGAGCCCACCCACCACACCATCGAGCTCTTCGACTACTCCGGGATGCCCTGGAGGACCCAGTACTGGGCGAGATGGTACATGCAGAACAAATACTCGAACATCGGGGACAGCCTCTCGGGCGGCCTCTGCGGCAATGACGACTGCGGTGCGATATCCGCATGGTATGTCTTCAACGCCATGGGATTCTTCCCGGTATGCCCGGGAGATGGCACGTACCAGATAGGCAGCCCGATATTCGACCGCGTCACCATACACCTGCCCGAGTACCACTACGGAGGAGTAGACTTCGTGATCGAAGCCCACAACAACTCCGCGGAGAACATGTACATCCAGTCAGCGACCCTGAATGGTATTCCACTCATCAAGCCGTGGATTACCCACTCCGATATTGCTGATGGCGGGATCCTGACGTTCGAGATGGGCCCAGAGCCGAACGAGGAGTGGGGCAGTCATCCTTCCCTAGCCCCACCATCCATGACTCCAGTGCCGAGGTCCAAGCTCGAGATCGGTTTCGAGGTGCCGGAGAGCGTGGAGTTGGGGGAACCCTTTGCGGTGAACGTTTCGATCAAGAACGTCGGGGCGAACGGTCAAGATGTGGTCACGCTTTTCGTCGATAATGATCCGGTCGACTCGAGGATCCTCTCCTTGGATGCCGGGGAGACCACGGGGATAACCCTCACCGGAGTCTTGGAGACCCCAGGAGACCACGAGGTCAGGGTCGAGGACTTGCCCCCGAAAATCCTGAGCACAGGACCCCCACATAAGCCATGGTTCGTCAACGATGACGATGAGGTCAACTTATTCGACCTGATGCTAGTTGCGGGGCACTGGGGTGAGTCCGAGTCGAGCCCGGGATGGCTCCCAGCAGCGGACGTGGACGGTGACGGCGAGGTCGGCTTATTCGACCTGATGCTAGTTGCGGGGCACTGGGGCGAGACGAGGTAAGGGGTGAACAACGAACTGGTTGTTGACCGCAACATTTATTAATGCCTACTACAAAACGTATTTTGGGTAAAATGGAGAAAACCGTGAAAGTCTTGAGCGGGAACAGGATTACCATCCCCAAGTATATGAGGGAAAAGATTGGAATCGAGGCGAGCGATTTCGTCATCCTCCGCCTCGAGAAGGATCATATCAATATCACCCCCGCCGAGATCAAACCGAAGAAAGGAAGGGCGAACCCGTGAAGCTTGTCACTATTTCCGTAGCGATGGTGCTCTTGTTGATTTGTGCGGGAGCCGCTTGTGCTGATGGTGGCTTCGTAATAACATACCCCCCTGGCTTGGATGAATTGAGCTTGGAAGTAGGCTCGCCGCAGGAGGTGGATGTTCACCTCAAAAACAACTTGGAGAAGGAGGTAACGATCAGGGTTTCTGACAATGCGAATGGAGTTACAAGGGAGTCGATAATCAGTATCGAGTATCCAGCAAAATTCAACATCTTGCCAGGGAAAAGCGAGACATTGTATCTCACGATAAACCCACTGTTCGGAGGGGACTTTAATGTCGCGGTGCATATATCGGTGGAAACCCCAGAAGAGGTGGACGGCATGGGGGGTGAGGTGCTCATCGGCACGAGCATCTTCTTGGGTGGCGATGTGTTTCCACAGATAGCGGAGTTCGTCGTCGAGAACTTGGAGATAACTCCCGAGGTAGTGTACCCCGGCGAGGAGGTAACAATCTCGGTCGATGTAGCGAACATCGGGGGAACCGCGGGTTCCAAGCTCATCAAGCTAGAGATCGACGGGGCCGTGGCCGACAGCAAGAGCGTGGTATTGGATCCGAGCGAGTCGAAATCCGTCTCTTTCACCGTTGTTGAAACGGAGCCGGACAACTACGAGGTCAGCGTGGATGGGCTCACAGGGAGCTTCGAGGTCGTGCCCTTGCCTGTCGCAGAGGTCGTCGTCGAGAACTTGGAGATAACTCCCGAGGTAGTGTACCCCGGCGAGGAGGTGACCATATCCGTCGACGTTGCGAATGTCGGCACTGTTTGGGGGGGCTACACAGTCGAACTCAAGATAGAGGGTGAGGTGGTCGACAGCGAGACAGTTACCCTAGACCCGGGAGAAGCGAAGCGGGCCTCCTTCACCGTGTATAGGGAGGCCGAGGGGACGTACGTGGTGCAGGTTGACGGATTGGCGGGAAGCTTCGAGGTGGTGGCACCCCCGGCGGGCGTTCCGAGTTTGCTCGTGGGGGTGATAATCGCTGTCATCGCGACGATATGCGGGGTGTTGTATTGGAGGAGGCGAAGGAGGCGTTCAAGTGGATGAAAGAGGCGGTCTGAAGACAATCTGTTCGATTATAAGAGGCAATCTGAAGGCAATCTGTCTAATTATCATAGTTGCCGTATGCGCGAGTGGAGTTGGCTTGGCATGGTACTACTCCGGGGGGCCACTACCGGCGGAGTTCGTCGTCGAGAACTTGGAGATAACCCCCGAGGTCGTGTACCCCGGCGAGGAGGTGACCATACCCGTCGACATTGCGAACATCGGGGGAACCGCGGGTTCCAATCTCGTTAAGCTGGAAGTTGGAGGGGAGATCTTAGGTAGCGAGACCGTTGCCTTGGACCCGGGAGAGACGAAGCGGGTCTCCTTCACCGTCGTCGTGGGAGAGCCAGGGAGCTACTCGGTGTGCATTGGCGACTTGACTGGGAGTTACGAGGTCGTGCCCTTGCCTGTCGCGGAGTTCGTCGTCGAGAACTTGGAGATAAACCCCGAGGTCGCCGAGCTTGGGGAGGAAGTCTCCATCTTGGTCGATGTGGCAAACATTGGCGATGCCGAGGGTACATACACCGTCAAGCTGGAGGTCGGGGGCGAGGCCGCTGGCGCCGAGAACGTAACACTAGGCCCAAGCAAGACCCAGACCGTTTCTTTCACCATATCAAAGGATGTGGCTGGCGAGTACTCCGTACGTGTTGATGGCCTGCTCGGGAGCTTCGAGGTCTGGGTGGCTGAACCAGCCGAGTTCACGGTCGAGAACCTGTCCATCAACCCCGAGACGGTGGGCGCTGGCGAGCCCGTAACAATTTCCTTTGACATAGCGAATATCGGCTCGACCGCCGGGTCGAAGCTTGTCAGGCTACAGATAGATGGAGCTGTGGCCGACAGCAAGAGCGTGGTATTGAATCCGAGCGAGTCGAAATCCGTCTCTTTCACGGTGTCCAAAACGGTGGCGGGTATATACTCCGTGAGCGTTGATGGCCTCACCGGGAGCTTTGAGGTGACAGGGGAGGCGGAGTTCGAGCTCACGAACCTTGGGATCAGCCCCGAGGAGGTCGAACCCGGCGAGGAGGTGACCATATCCGTCGGCGTTGCGAACATTGGCGCGGCTCAAGGAACTTACATCGTCAAGCTCAAGATAAAGGGAATAATGGTCGACAGCGAGAGCGTGACATTGAACCCGGGAGATACTCAGGCCGTCTCCTTCACTGTGTCTAGGGATGATCCGAGTACCTATGCTGTGAGCGTGGATGGGCTGACAGGGAGCTTCACGGTCGTCGGTGGAGAGATGTGGGGCATAATAACCGATTATGAGGCGGGCGGAAAGGTCGCGATCTACCACTGGTGGACGGCAGGCGGGGAGAGGCATGCGTTTGACACCACAACGGATGTTTTGCATGACCAGTACCCGAACATCGACATAATACCCACCGCGGTAGCGGGCGGGGCCGGGGGGGCGATGGTCACGAAGATAAAGACGGAGATAATAGGCGGGAACCCGCCCGAGACCTTCCAGTGCCATCCTGGGTACGAACTCTACCCGTACTACGAGGCCGAGGCACTCAGGAACCTCGACGACCTGTGGGAGTACGAGGGGCTGGGCGAGAGGGTTCCGGAGGTGCTGTCAGACATCTGCTCGGTCGGCGGGAATTACTACATCGCCCCGATCGGGGTCCATCGCACCAACGTGGTATGGTACAACAAGCAGGTCTTCGCGGATTGCGGTGTCGAACCGCCGTCGGACCCCGTGACGTTCGAGGAGTTCTGGTTCTTGTGTGACGAGCTTCAGAGCAAGCTCCCCGAGGGAAAGTACCCCTTGGTTCTGGCGGATCGGGAGGACTGGCCCGCAACACATATCTTCGAGACGATCATGATGGGAACAAATCCCCAAACATACGAGGACTTTGTAAACGGGACGGTAACGGCGGAGCAACTCGCCCCCGTGCTCGAACAGTTCAAGAAATACATTAGCTATGTGGATCCAAGCCACCGATCTTGGACATGGGGCGAGGGGTGCGGGAAGTTGCTCGCTGGCGACCGTGCGATGTACCTCCACGGCGACTGGATCAAGGGGTACTTCACGACGAGGGGATGGACCTGCGGCAACCAGTACGGTTGCTTCACCGCACCAGGCACATCCGATTGGTTCGGCCTGTGCGTGGACGGCTTCGTTGCGGCCAACAACTCGGAGTGCCCGAACAACGCGCTCAGGTGGCTTCACTCCTACGTAACGGTTGATGCACAAGAAGGATTCAACCCGATAAAGGGATCCGTTTCCCCGTACGAGGATGTCCCGCTGGATATTTACGACGATTACTCGAGGGGGTGCGCGGAGGATCTGTACGACCCTAGCACTAATTTCTACCCGAGCATAGCCCACGGGTCGGGTTCGCCTTGGGAGGTAATCTACAACCTGCACAGGACGGTGGCAAACTTTGCGGTCGGCCCAGATGTGGGGGGTTACGCAAACATCATAGCCAACCTTGTGCAGGGTGTGGATCATCCAATGACATGGGACATAGTGTAGGTGCTTTCTACTACTGCCGATATGGATTGGAAAAAACAGAGGGGTTAAAGGATGGCACTAGTTAGTGTGAGGAACCTGACGGTGACCTATAACAAGGGGAGGACCGTGGCGGCAGGTGGTCTGGATTTGAGTGTTAGGGACGGGGAACTCTTTATCTTACTTGGCCCCTCCGGGTGTGGCAAGACCACGGTACTTCACTCAATTGCTGGTCTGATTGAGCCCGATGAGGGGGAGGTGAGGATAGGCGATGAGGCGATGACTTCGGTGGAGAACCGTGTGCACGTGGCCCCCCAAGACAGGAAGATTGCGATGGTTTTTCAGGAGTACGCGCTCTACCCGAACATGACCGTGAGGGGGAACCTCTCATTCCCGCTTGAGAACATAGGGGTAGACAAAAACGAGATTGATGAAAAGGTCAGAAAAACGGCTAAGCTTATGGGTTTGGATGATCTTCTTGGCCGAAAACCGGCGGAGCTAAGCGGGGGGCAGAGGCAGAGGGTAGCTCTTGGGAGGGCCATAATCAGGGACCCGAGGGTCTTCCTCTTGGACGAGCCCCTCGGGAACTTGGACGCCAAGCTCAGGATCAGGATGAGGTTCGAACTCAAGAAGTTGCAGAGGGCGCTGGGTGTCACCACCGTGTACGTGACGCACGACCAGACGGAGGCGATGACGATGGCCGACCGGATTATGCTCATGAAGGATGGGACGGCCGTACAGGTTGGGACGCCGGACGACCTGTTCTCGCGGCCAAAGAACCTGTTCGTAGCGGGATTCATAGGCACCCCCCCGATGAACCTGATAGACTGCACCTTGGTCGAGGGGGGGGAGCTCCGGTTCGATGCTGGGGAATTTGCGATACCCGTGCCACCCAAGATCGCATCGAAGATTGGGGATTACATCGGGAAGAGTGTCGTGGTCGGCATCAGGCCGTCGGACATCTCGGAGTGTGATTCACCCACCCCCACCAAGTACACGGTAAAGGGAAAGGTCGAGGGGATCGAGCCGATGGGGGACAGCGTCCTCGTCCATGTTAGCGTGGGGGGCTACAGGGTGACCGCAAAGTTGGGCGGGACTAGGAAAGGACTGGGGGACGATATCGTTTTTGCAATAAACCCATCGAAGCTCCACGTGTTCGACAAGAGATCGGAAAAGGCACTCGTGAACGGGGTGTAGGCGGGAGCCATGCGCAAGTCGACCGCACTAATAATCCTCATCCCCTTGGCCTTGGCGTTTTACTTCGTCTACGTGGCCATCGGATGGAACATCATAGTCTCGTTCTCCGACTGGAAGGGGTTACTGCCTAGCTATGGCTTCCAAGGTTTCGCGCAGTATGGTGTGTTGTTCAACGACCCGACGTTCTGGCAGTCCTTGGTCAACAACCTGTTCCTCTTTTCGATCATCCCGGGTTCCATAGGATTGGGACTCCTCCTCGCAATACTGCTCGACCAGCGCGTGAGGGGGGCGGGGGTCTTCAGGACGATTTACCTGCTGCCTTTCGCCCTCTCGTTCGTGGTCACGGCGACCATGTGGGCTTGGATGTACGACCCGTCTAGTGGCACCCTGAACACGCTGCTGAACTCTTTTGGGCTCGGGTTCTTGACCAGCCCGTGGCACACCCAGCCGGGAACCGTGATGTTTGCAATCATTCTCGCTCTGATGTGGCAGTTCTCCGGCTACACGATGGTAATCCTCTTAGCCGGAATAAAATCAATCCCCCTTCCGCAGATTCAGGCGGCTAAGATAGACAGGGCGTCTGGGTTCAGGCTGTATCGGAAGGTCGTTATTCCCCAGCTGAAGGTCCCCATCTTGACGGCGTTCGTCGTACTCATGATTTTCGCACTCAAGACTTTTGATTTCATCTGGGTTCTCACAAGCGGTGGGCCGGGCTACGCTTCGCACACCATGCCGATCATGCTGTTCAGGGAGGCTTTCCAAGCGTCGAAGTTCGCATACGGGGCGGCCATCGGTAACATCCTCCTAGCGGTCGTCCTCCTGATCGTCATCCCGTACATGTACAAGTTCTACAGGAGGCGGTGAGAATGGAAACAAGGGAGAAAGAACACGATGAAACAGTCGTTGGGGACTACAAGGCCGTCCTCATGCTCGGCATAAAGGGTGCCCTCATGAGATTTACCAGAAAACTGCTCAACAGGCGAGCCCTACTTTATTTAATCCTAATCCTGTTTGCGGTGTTCTTCCTCCTCCCGATATGGGGCGCCCTAACGACATCTCTCAAGACACCATTTGAAGTGGACACGACGAGCCCGCTCTTCCCAGCTCTTAGCCCGACATTCAGTCCGTATGTGGACGCTTTTAACGCTCTGAAAACCCCGCTTTTCAACAGCCTGCTGATAACAACGGGCGGCGTGATCGGGTCGGTCGTGCTCGGATCCGTGGTCGGCTACATATTCTCGAAAGTCAGGTTCAAGCACGACACATGGGTCTTCCTGATCCTAATCATAGGGATATTCCTCCCCTACCAGTCCGTCATAATCCCGCTCTACAGCACCGTGCTCCAACTGGGACTGTTCGCCAAGATCCCCGGTCTGGTGCTGGTCCACACGGCGTACGGGATCCCCATATGCGCCCTCCTGTTCAGAAACTTCTACGCGGAGATCCCGGACAGCGTCATCAAGCAGGCCAAGATGGACGGGGCGGGGACTTGGAGGATATACCGCCGGATAGTCCTGCCTACGACAGTGCTCGCTACGGTTGCGGTGGTGGTCTTCCAGTTCACATCAATCTGGAACGATTTCCTGTTCGGGCTGATCCTAGGGGGCGCGGAGGGGCAGGCGATGCCGGTCACCGTCGCCCTGAGCAACCTGACAGGGACGTACGCCGCGTTGTGGAATGTCCAGATGGCCGGGGCGATCATGGTCTCTCTGCCCGTGCTCGTCCTGTACATCTTCCTCGGGAAATACCTCGTGCGCGGGTACATGGCGGGAGCGATCTCTGGGAGCTGATGAAAATGATAACAAGGAAAGAGTGGGAAAAGACAAGGGACAGGACGGTCGAGATTTTGGAGAGGGCGGGAATATTCCTCACCCCCGGCGAGAGGGACGGGATCGAGGTAGCGGACTTCGGGCTTGGCGACTTGGCGCACACGGGCCTGCAGCTCGTCGTCTACGTCAACACGGAAAGGTACTGCGCGAAGGAGCTGGTCCTCTTCCCTCGCCAGACGTGCCCAGAGCACAAGCACCCCCCAGTGGGCGGGGATCCGGGCAAGATGGAGACATTCAGGTGCCTCTGGGGGAATGTCTACCTCTACGTTCCCGGCGAGCCCACGGAGAACCCGCACTGCAAGCCACCCGAGGGGAGGGAAAAATTCTACACCGTCTTCCACGAGATCGCGCTGAGCCCGGGGAAGCAGCACACGATTCCGCCCGACACCCTCCACTGGTTCCAGGCGGGCCCGGAGGAGGCGGTCGTGTCCGAGTTCTCGTCAACGAGCACGGACGAGTCCGACGTGTTCACGGACCCCGAGATAAAGAGGATCACGAAGATAGAACCGAAAAAGGGGGGGGAAATTGGCGGGTGAACACACGGGCTTTGGGATAGCTAGTTTGGTCTTGGGAATCCTAGCGGTCGCCACATGCTTTTTTATATCACCTACACGCCCCTTCTTCATCTTCGGGTTCCTATCGATAATCTTCGGAAGTGTAGCTTATTGGAGCAAGTCGAAGGATAGCTTCGGGCTCGCAGGTTTCACCTTGGGTATTGTCGCAATAGCCATCGACGCGTTGGTAAGGATAAGCGTATGCCTACCCGGAACGATACCATGAAACTCGACATCATATCCATCGGGGAACTCTTGATCGACTTCATCTCCACCGACGGAGGAGCTACATTTAAAAGGGCTGCGGGGGGCGCCCCGGCGAACGTCGCGGTAGCCTGCTCGCGCTTGGGTCTGAAATCCGGGTTCATCGGCAAGGTCGGGGACGACGGGTTCGGCAGGTTCCTGAGGGGCACCTTGGAGGGGGAGGGGGTCGACGTGAGCAGGGTCTACCCCAGCAGGAGGGCGGGCACGACGCTCGCGTTCGTCTGGGTGGACAAGGACGGGGAGAGGCGCTTCCAGTTCCGCAGGGGCGCCGACGCCCTGCTGGCACTAGACGATGTGGACGACGGTTACGTGGGTGGCTCCAATGTCTTCCACTTCGGCAGCATCTCCCTGATCTCCGAGCCCGCGAGGAGCGCGACCCTGAAGGCCACCAAGGCGGCGGAGAGGAATGGCATCACGGTAACGTACGACCCAAACCTCAGGCTCAGCCTCTGGAGGCGCGGGGAGAAGGCGAGGCGCTGGATGATGGCCGGGCTCAAGAAGGCGGACGTGGTGAAGCTGAGCGAGGAGGAGGTCAGGTTCATGTTCGGACTAGGCGTCGAGGAGGGCGCGGAGGAGCTGCTGGAGTTCACGGACAAGGCGTTCATATCATTGGGGCGGCGCGGGTGCTACTACGCAGACGGAGACTCGAGAGGGTACTCCGAGCCCTACAAGGTCGAGGTGCGCGACACGACAGGAGCAGGGGACGGCTTCATGGGCGGCGTGATATGCGGGATCCTGAAGGGGTGGGGGATGGGAAAAATAGCGTCGTTCGCCAACGCAGTGGGGGCACTAACCGCAAGCAGGCTCGGGGGGATACCGTCACTGCCGACCTCGGAAGAGGTGCTGCGGCTGCTGAACCAACACGAGGGGTAAGAGATGTGCCCAGAAAATCGGCTCTGGTTAGGCTCAAGCGGGTCAAGCGCCTCATCGAGGAGAGCAAGCCACACCTCGAAAAGCTCATCAAAGAGATCGAGGCGGGGGAGGAGGACGAAAAGGGCGATTAGAACCGTATACGCGGCCCGCAGCATGCACAAGAAGGGGCTCAGGGTGTCCGAGATCTCCAAGAAGCTCAGGATCCCGCACCAGACCGTGAGCGACTGGATTCACAACAAGCGGAGGTCCGGGGAACGCAGGGAGTTATTCAAAAAGACGGAGCGATTTGATCGATTGGACGAACCCGCCTTTGACGGCAGGTGCCCGGACTGCGGTGGCCAGATGCGAAAAAATGCCGTGAGGAAAAACCCACTTTCCGATAGGGGGGTCAATCAGATCGTGCGCTGGGGGTGCAGGTGCGGGCTCAGCGTGAAGACGCAGGGGGACAAGGTCGTGAGCGCGTGGCTGGGGGGATGACCCGTGCGAGGCTCATCATCGGATTTCCTGATCTCGGTTTAATCACTTCGAGCGTGTGGCGCGGCCAGCCAGCCTGACGACCACATCGGCCTTGCCATCGCGTAAGACACGACTAGAACCCAAAACCTTTTCATCGGAGGCTCCCCCTCATTTTCCGTTTACAAATAGCCCATAGGTAATTTTGGATAACCAGCGCGTTCGCCCGGCGAATCCGATCTTGTGCCTCTTCACTCGTTCACCTTTAAGGTTTAGAGATCGGGCCCGTTTCCCCCTTTGGCGAACCCTTAACGTTAGTGTATCTGTAAACGCGACTCGGTTTGCCCCGACCACCCCGACCGTTCGCTGTTAACCCCAGTTTTTCGGTTTCCTGCACGAGGCCCCGCCCGATCATTTTTTGAACCAACCGCCATACCGTGATCCTTGATACGCGCACCCGACGCATAAGATCAGGTACCGTAAATTCCCCCATTTCCATCATACGCCCGACGATTTCCACATTCCCAATTGTTAGATCATGGAGTCCGTGATCGAGCAAAGTTGATGTCGCGTTTCCCCACATCTGCCTGCTCCCCATCCAAACCGCAAATATGGCCACGCCCATCGCTGCGCCAATGCTCACCGCGATCGGCAAGACACCGAGAGGTTTTGTTGCAAGTTCGAAGGCACGTTCTTCCACACCATAGACGTGATCCAAAACTAGGTAAGATATGCCAGAGGCGCAACCGAACGCGATTATCGCGATTAACATGCCTATTGATTGGTAGCGCATGTTTATCCCGACAACATTGGAGTTTTGGGCCATATAAATATTGTTGCTTAAATGAAACAAAATATAACAGCACGATGAAAACAAACAAATAACCGATGAGTAAGGATCATACCACACTTATTTTTCTTTTTATTTTATGTTCATATCATTACTAAATAGTTTCAATATGTTGCTTAAATGAAACAAAATTTAAATAAAATGCAAACGGTTACTAAATAAAAGGAGGTAATAAAAATGGATGAGAAACAAAAAGGGATCGGAATGGCCATCGTGGCTTGCATCATAGCGGCAGCCCTCGCTGTTGGAGTGATCGGCGTTTATTTTCTAACCGAGGAAGGGTTTGGCACCCCGACCCCCGTATCGCCTTTGAATGATTCGGAGACGGCGGATAACACCCCAACATTCGAATGGGAAAGCGTCCCGAACGCGGAGAACTACCGATTGCTGGTGGACAACGACTCTGACTTCTCCTCTCCCGAGGTGGACATCACGCTTGGAGCTGGGGAAAACTCGTACACGGTGCCCGACGAGAACACCTTTTCCTACGGCAGCTATTACTGGAAGGTGATAGCGATAAAGGGAGACGTGGAGAGGGAATCGGACACATGGACATTCGAGGTCACCATTGAAGAGCCGACCCTCGTATCGCCTTTGAATGATTCGGAGACGACGGACAACACCCCGACATTCGAATGGGAAAGCGTCCCGAACGCGGAGAACTACCGATTGCTGGTGGACAACGACCTTGAATTCTCCACCCCCGAAGTGGACATCACGCTTGGAGATGGGGAAAACTCGTACACGGTGCCCGACGAGAACACCCTCCCCTACGGCAGCTATTACTGGAAGGTGATAGCGATAAGGGGAAGCGTGGAGAGGGAATCGGATACGTGGACCTTTGAAATATCTGAGGTTTAGGCGCAAAGATCTTCTGAGCTAATGAACAGCGTCTAGCATGAGTTCAGAAGGGGTGTCGCAAGCACCCCTTCCATCTTTATTTTTCGAAGGAATGGGCGTAAAAACAAAAGGGCCCGATAGGGGAAGTTCTCTTGGCGGGCTCAGCGTGAAGACACAGGGGGGCAAAATCGTGAGCGCGTGGCTGGGGGGATGACCCGTGCGGGGCTCGCCCCGGGTTCACACGTCTTTTACTCGCTCAAGGATTACTTCCGTATGAACCTTTTTGACGCCCTCGATCCCGCCGATTTTCCGCAGGACGATGTCGGCCAGCTCCTTGTTGTCGTGCGCCCGGACCACGCCCGTTATCATGTGTTCGCCAGTCGAGGTCGCTAACTTTCTTACTTCATCTAGCTTCTTCAGCTCCCCTATGACATCCCGGTGTTTTTCCGGCGCCGCATCCAATCCGACGACGGCCATGGCGTTGTACCCCAGCTTCGACGGATCGACGACGACGGTGTATCGCTCTATCACTCCCTCGCGCTCCAGCCGCCTCACCCGCTTCCGGACCGCGGACTCGCTCATGCGCATCCGCTTGGATATCTTTCGGATAGGTGCTCCAGCGTCTTCTTGGAGTGCCTCGATTATTTTACGATCCCTTCCGTCCATTCTAATCACCCCCTAAATTTTTTCCTCGAGTTCCTTAGCGAGAAATCTCAGACTGGGGAATTCTCTTTTTATCCCCCCCAGATCAAACGTGATAGCCGGCCCGCTGAGCAACCCCGCCCTTCTTGTCAATTCGATTTCGAGCGTTACCTCCATTACGAACTCGCGTCGAGCGAATTCGGACATCTGCTCGAGTTCGACCCCCCTAGCTTTGGCCACCTTATCTATCAGCTCATCGAGCTCCAACTCCTGCATTTTACCCCCCCAATTTATCGATTACGTTCCGACCTCCTTTTGATTTGTTCTAGGGTGTATCCGTACTCCTCGCCGTGGTCCTTGATGTACTCCCGCAGGATTCGCTCCAAAGCGTCCATCAGCGTTACCTCTTCCCGCTCGGCCCTGATCTTGACGATCCGCCACAGGGCCCTTTCGACGTCCACTGAAGTTTTGGTTCTTGTCAATCGTTTTACCCCCTTTTACCCTTCTCCATCCTTTTCTTGACGATGGAGCGCAACTTTTTGAATTCTCATCCCAATCAACCCTCAAGTTCTTCTCGTTTCAGGTAGAGAACGCCGATGCCTCTTATCGGGGGGTCGAGTCGAACTTCCACCAAATTGTCCTTCTGATCGCAGGCGCACGCTCCGCAATGCGGGCATACTTTCGTCCCATCCCCTCTGTTGTAGTAGTGCCCGCACCATTTGGCCTCCAAGATGTCAAATTCCCTACCGCACCTGACGCAATCAACAATTATTTTCATTTTTCAACTCGCCTTCGCGTCTTTACATTCTTCGGTGCCCTTCCCCTCGCGTAGCGCTCGAAGAGCCCCGGCAGACACCCACGGCATACCCATCTCCCGCTCTTGAGCTTCTTCGTTACCTTATTTCCCTCGCGCTTGGCTTTTTCCACCGCCATCTGTTTAGCCTTCGGCAATGCGTCGTAGGCCCCCCGTGCTATTTTAACCGCTTTGCCCGTCAAAATTTACCCCCTAAAGTTCACTCCTTCCGTGAAATACTAGCTTACCGTCAAGCCATATTTTTCTATTCACCCAGTCCACCACGACATTAACATTTTTCCACCACCGCATCGTGGCATCTGGATTTTCGTAGTCCCTCTTGATTTCCTCTGGCGTTAGAGCAACATCTAAGATATGCACATCTTGGACTATTTCATTCCCCATAACTTACACCTCCTTTCAAGAAAGTGCCTCCTGAACATCTTGCTTGGACATCCGCTTGATCTCGTCCAAGGACAGAACGAACACAGCTTCTAAACCATCACCTTTTCACCCGCTCGGTAAAGATCCGGCCGCATGCCTTGCACAGGTAGCGTTGGCGTTTTCCGCCCGCGTACTCAAACCCCCTCTTCACGATCTTCGCCGAGCCACAATGCGGGCATTTCATGCTTACCGACTTTCTTTCTTACTTTCATCCTATTTAAAGGTAGGGCGGGGTCTGTTGGAGGTGACCAATCATCTTGGAAAAAAGGGACCCAATCAGCCTCGCACAGTTTCACCATCACCCCGCCCCTCTACTAGACGTGCGAGCTTGAATCTCATCTTCGAGAAAGAAGTGCCGCTTGGTGGTGTCTACGCCCATCCCCTTGAGCTTGTTCGTCAGTTCCCCCCATCTTTTCAGTTTCCTGTCAGACCAAGTGGCGGGGACCCCCGATCGCCAAATCTTCCTGAGTTCGTCTTTCGCTTTTTTGATCCCCTTACAATTCTTCTGGTGTATATTCAGCCCATAGGTACTGCCTGATTCAAAGCCGCACTCCGGGCATATATTAGTCAATGACTGCGCCCCCTAGATAATCCCAAAAGGACTCTTCCATCTTTGTTTTTATCCGCTCGAAATCGTCCCAAGTCAGGGACAGCGAGTCAAGGAACGAATCTCTAAACACGCAAGCCTTGCCCTCCCCCTTTGGATTTTTCGGGGAGCCGCAGCAAAAACTTATCGAACCGAAGCAGAGGATCTTCCTCATGGCCTCCACCACGTCCTCCTTTGTCTTCGGGGTCTTGTCCTGGAGCCGCTTGAGGACCCCATACTTCTCCCGCAGCTCGACCACCTTGGCCCTGCCGAGCTCCCGCTCGCGCCTGTCTATCTCCTTTTTCAACGCTTCGAGGGTTATCATCCTACTTCCCTTTTTCCCCATTATGCGACCCCCAATCTACAAGGGCACAGTTTGACAAATCCGCTCTCGGTGAGATATGCCGCATGTCGAAGGGACAATTTGTTCAACCTCTTATCACCCTGTTTTGAGCTGGGCCACCCACCTATTCCCGCAGTCGGGATCGGGGCACTTGAACACCCACACCCTAGAATGCTTAAACGCATCGGTGTCCACCAAGGCCCCATTCGAGATTTTCTTCCTCTTTTCCCAACACTCCGGGCACTCGTCAGGGAGCCTGCTCGGAAGTCCGTGCTTCATCACGTACTCGGCGAGCCCCCGCTTCTCGTATTCCTTGAGTACCTCCAGCGTCCTCTCGTCTGTGATGGGGATTTCCCCCGGGTTGCCCCCGCCCATGGCGTCGAGCTTGCGCTCAATCCGCCCGAGGACATCGAGGATCTGTTTGAGCAGTTCTTCCATCATACTCACCTAAAGTTCTCGTAATTCGATCCACACACTTTCGCCGTCATCTACCGTCACGAAGCAATTATCCCCGATTAGTTCGTTCATCTTTTTTACGAGCCTCCGAATGTCCTCAAAGTGATATTTGACATTTACCCCGCCATCAATCAGATCAAATTCGTCTAAAATCTTGCCCATACTCACCACCTCACCCTATGCCTGAACTCACCTAGAGTCCAAGCCTCTCCTTCGTGCGCCTCCAGGAAGCCTCGAAGCTCCCACGGTCGATGAGCTCATTAGGAAGCATCGCTATCCCGTGGCGGACGCAGAGGAGCTGCTCGAGCGAGAACAGTAGCCCCTCGTAGAAGCGCTCGCCCCTCCCGGCCAGCCAGACCCCCAGCTCGGCGAAGCTCACCGCGAGCCTCCGCGCCTCCGCCTCGTCCTCCATGGCGTCCAAGGTCAGGAACATCAGGTAGTCCCTCAGGTCCGCCAGCATCGTCGCGTGCTCGCTCGTCGGGTCGGCGCGGGCGGCGGGCCCCAGCCCGACGCAAAGCTCGAGGATCTGCCTCAGGTACTGCGGGTCGGATCTCAACTTACTCCCCCCTCTCCTCGTTTTGGTTGCCAGAACTTACGTCCGCAATCGATGTTTCTCTCGCCTTTTTTAACTCTTCATACACGGGACAGAACGTTGCCTTCTCAGGGTAGCGGTGCTGGCAGGGCTCGTCGGGTTCTTTCCCCCCTCCGTGAAACCTCTTCCACTCGTTGTCGGCGAACCGCAGGGCTTCCAGAAAACCGCCCTCAAACGCTACCCGCTCCGTCCCCGTATCAACGCCCGTCGCAACCGCTATCCCCCTCCGGAGATCCGCCATAGCGACAGGGTGAAAGAAACGACGATAGACCTCGAATTTGCCCGTCACCAGGTTCTTCCTCAAGGAGAGCCTGTGGTTGGGGACCCCCGTTTCTCTTTGCTTGTCGAGTGGTGTCCAGGCGTAGTAATCGACTTCGGGCATCGAGTAGTCGGGGTTCTCCGTGTCGGGCTGATCGAACTCGAACTCGCAGATGAACAACTACTCCCCCCCCTTTGGATAGACGGGCTTAAGCATCTTCTTGATTTTATCCGAAGCCTCGTACTCGATTTTATTGGCCTGCTCTCCGAGTTTCTTTGCTTGATCCGTTAACTCGTCTGCTCTATCTTCAGCTTCAGCCCATATTTTGAGTGCTTCGGGGTCGTGCTTGTATATCCCATCCTTCTTTGCCTCTCGCTCGCCGTAGTCGGTTTTGACCCAGACGCGCTTTCGACTTTCCCTGATTACCTCGACTTCCCTCGGTGGTCTTCCATAAGGCTCAATTCTGATTGCCTTGAACGGCTTGAACTCTTCCTCGACCTTCGGCTTCGGCTTTGAGATGCGGTATCCTCTCTTCTTAAGCTCCGCGATCATCCCGGCTTCTTCCATCTTCACCATCTCAACCTATACCCCGGATTCTTCAATTTTCCAACTTTCCCTCAGGGTTTTCCTCTCCACCTTCGTGAACCGAAGGCACGCTTTAAGGAATCCTCACCTTTCCTTTATCCTCAATTTCAACAGATAGACCCGTTCTTGAGTCTAATACATGGATTTTATTGCCTTCTATGCTCACTATAAATCCCTTTGCCTGAATCTTCTGGACTGCAACTGCCGCTGTGATCAGTCGTTTTGTTATTGACTGTTTCTGTGTAATCCGTTCATGAGCTTCTGGGTTGACTGCCTTGATTACGGTCATTTTTCCACACTTGAATTTTTTCACAGCTTCATCGTATGTGTGTCCCTCTTCCACGTATTGCCTAATCTCGTTGAGTCTTGCTTCTGGGGTAGGTTTTCCTCTCATTCACATCCCTCAACCTTTTGTTCCCCCCTTCTCCCTCATCCGCTTGAGTCCTGCATTCAGGAGGATCTCGTACGCCCCGTAGAGCTTCATCCTCCGCTTCCGCGCGAACTTCACCACAAGCTCGTGCACCTCCTTTGGAACGTTCGGCCTCTCGAATTCCATCTTAACACCATTTATGTGTCATCTTTATGACATTTAAACATTTCGTCATCTTGAACAGCTTGGACTCACCTTTTTCGCTTCTTGAATTTCTCAGTCTCGCGCTTCGCCGCGCACGCGTATCCATCACGCGACAACGTCCCCCGTTCGATTTTTTCAAACCCGAATATTCGTCTAACTAACTTTTTGAGTTTCGTCCTTAGCCCCCCTCGCCGAGCACCCCAACAATCTTTTTAAACCTTGGGCAACTTTTGCAGTGCTCAAGACCGTGTAGCTCGTCACGGCAAATGACAAAAATATTCTCGCCCTCCTCGTGAATGGGGTGGTCGCTTCCGTTACAGTTGACAAAACCTATACATCTGTATTTCACCATATCTCAGCCCTCCTCGCCTCGCTTTTTCCTGCAATCACGACAAACAAGTCCGTCATCAAGGTCTTTTGCATAAGTTGGTTTCAAGCAAATCCTGCATTGTCCTTCGGGGCCACGTGGTACCCCCAAAGAAGGTGCACACCACGTTTTTCTACCCGTGTATTCTTTACCCATCGCTCTCAGCCCTCCCCGCCCCTCTTTCTCTATCGCGCAAATAAATCGCGGGTGGCTCGTTTCTCCAACCAATCAACTTTCCACATGCTGACCGACAATCACTTTTTTTACAGTTAAAACAAGGACATTTGCTCATCGACTCTCAGCCCTCCTCGCCGAGCTTTTTTGGTTCCCATCTCGGTGGCTGCTTAACTTTTAGAGAAATAGATACAACTATCGAAGAACAATCGGGACAATACGGTTTCCCATCATTCTTGCATGAACTACACCACTCTGAAATTAGTTTCATCTCCTCACCTTTTTCCCCTCTTCTCTTGAACAGCAAACATCCCCGTAAACTATAACGATTGCCTATGATGTATTCAGTTTTTCCAGCATGACACCAGCACTTGGGTTCATCCGTTATACAATTTTCAGAATATCGACAATCTACACACTTAACATCCATCAGCCCTCACCCCTTCATCTTGCCGTAATCCTCCCTGCTCATCGTGTCCCGCCTGAAATCGTAACCTTCCTTTTTCTGCTTGCAGTAGTGGCAGAACTCCCCGTAGCCATGATGGGCACAACCCTCAAAGTTCTTCTTTTGTTGTCTCGACCCACCCATCATTCAGCCCTCCTCGCCCCTGTTCATCCTTTTTTGAATAGCACTGAGTTCTATGGAAGCAGACGACACATTGTTGAAGGCAGATTCAAAATCGCCATTATTTAACTGAGACTTTGCCGTTTCCAGCCACTTTTGAACGATTTCTATTCGCTGGGCATAATCAGTTTCTTTCATGTATCCTCACCCCCCTCGCCTCGCTTTTTATCATCATCCAAAATCCTGCGGTGTAATTCCACCTTATCCAAAATCTCAATCTGTTCTTTGAGCAAGCGATAATCGTCCTCGTCTATCGTTCTTTCGAGACAGACCCCATCGCTAACATCAATCGAGACTATGTAACGTTTCCCATCTTGCGCCCGCCTAATTTGAATCTTCATTTTTTGCCCTCCTCCTTTTTCCTCATCGCTCGGGCCCCCCCAACCTATTCCTTCGATTTTTCAACAAGCCTGTCCCTCTCCCGCCGGGCCTCTTCCAGTGCCCCCTGAAGGCGATAGATTTCTTTCTGCATCTTCTCGATCCACAAGACCAAAGTGTCGAATAGACTATGAACTTGCGCTATCGCCTTTTCGTCTTTCTCAGCGTCCAAGAAGTCCCTGTGAAAAGCTATGTGAAGTTGGTTTGCCTCTTTAGCGTAGTCCTTCTCCATTCTCACCACCTCCCCTATCCCTTCGATTGTTCAATTAGCTCCAGAGCCTTCTTGACCGCCTCGTCCAGACCCGTGCGCTCCCTGAACTCTCTCAGCTCCTTTCGCACGGCCTCGCGCTTGCGCCCGAACCTCTTTAACGCGTCTGGCCCCAGCCCAGGCCAGAGGTCGGAGCCGCGCTCGATCCAGCCCCTGACCAGCCCCTCGGCCTCCCGCGGCCTCACCACCAGGGCGTTGGCCTCGCACTTCCTTTCCCCGACTGTGCGGAGGTATTCTTGGACGTATGGCAGGTGATGGTTGGGGTGCGAGGGGTCGGCTAGGTTCTTCTTTGAGCCGGTAATCAGATTCTCAATCCAAGTCAGGTGGTTCCGCTCGATGAAATCGTAGTTCAGCCCGAAGCGGTCTATTATCAGGTTGGCTGGGTCGTAGCCCCCGGTTCCGTCGCTCCAAGTTATGTTCATCAGGTCCTCGAGGTTGCTACGCAGGAAGTCCGATATGCGGAGCCCATCCGGGTCGTGATCCCCGCAGTAGCCCAGCACGCACTTTAGCCCGCGCTCCTCGGCCCGCTTGAATCGCCGAGCATAAACGGCACGCTGAAGCATCGAACTCCAGCCCTTCGACGTGGCTATGGGTATGTGGTATTCCCTGCAAACTGAACCGAAGAGGGTCTTGATGTCTATCTTCTCCACCACCATCTGGATGTAGTATTTTTCCCCATCCCACCAGTTCGGGGTGTACCATTCCTCGCACTCGAGTGTTGCCCCCAAGTAACCCTTCATGTACTCGATTGGCGACTTCAACTCGGGTGTCTCGACCCCCGAAAACCGGCGGGCCTCCTCCTCTGCTGTGAAGTTTATGGACAGGTATCCCTTCGCCCTGCACTCGTTGACGAGGTTCTCCACGAGGTCGAACTGCGCCTTGTTTATGAGATTGAAGCCTTCCAACTGATACGCCCAGCCGCGAGCCGATATTTTGAACCCCACCTGCTCCGAGATCTCCTTCAGCTTATCAGCGAAGTTCCGAAGCCCCTCGCGTCGGTTGCGCCTCCCCGGTAGCTCGAGCATTACTTCCATCTCATCCCAACCTACTCGACTACCTCAACCGTCACGTGGATCCGCTTCGGTTGTGTTGCAAAGGCGGTCTTTTGGACGTATAGTGTTCCAATCCTGATCGGCTCCTTGGCCTCCTTGAAGCGGAATGTGCGCTTAGTCTGGCGCTCGTACTCCATCTCGACCTCGAATTTTTCTTCCTCAGCCATACTCCTCACCTCCCTCGACCTCCCTGACCTCCAACTCCCTCCAGGTCAGGCCGATCTTCCTGAATAGCCCCCTGACGCGCCCGGCGTGCTCGTCCGGGATGAGGTACGTGCGCGGGGCCAGTTTCTCCCAACCTTCGATGCCGTCCAGTAATCCAGGAACGTGCTCGACGCGGGGCACCCCCTGCTCCTTCACGACCTTGTCCCAGCCGGTTAGATCCCTGCGCAGGGCGGTCTGCTGCTTCGCTGTCAATCGGCGAAAGGAATAGATGAAAATTTTCATTTTTACACCCTCACCTTATACCTTCTTTTAGTCATAATGTTAAAAGTTTAACTGATTGGACGTTCGCCCAGCTTCGGGTGCTGGATGTGGAGTCCCCGCAGATGACTTGGGTGATCGGGGGTTCGCTCATGGGTTCGCCTCGGAGAATGCTTGCCACCAGTCCCAGTCATCGAGGTTCTTCGTGTCCCGGATGGCCTCGTAAATGTCGGAATACTCAAATTCTGGGTGGTAATAGGCGCATATTCCCGGGATGTCTCCGTGGACAATAGTCAGGTTGGTCGCTTCGATCGCCACCCTTGAACCGTCCGTGGTGTACACTATGACCCATGCGTGGTTCACTTCGGAGGGGCCCCGGAACGCGTGACCCGTGGCGATTCTGGCGTCGAATCCCGCGCCCTCGAGGGCCCACTCGACGAACGCCGACGACTCCGAACAATCGAACACGTCCGCTTCTATTTCGCGGGGCAGCACGAGTCCACTCACGAAGCGCTCAAGGTCGGGGGTGCTTTGACACTCACTGGCTGGGTAATAGTGCTCGGGGATGTCGTTCGTGAGGATGCGGGCGCCGCGTATCGATATTTCCTCAAAAACGGTGAGGTTGTCGCCGTCGAGATCTAAACTCAAGACCACTGAAAAAACACCTACACAGACGAGGCATACGAAAACAGCCAAAACCACACTACCCTTTAAACTTCTGTTTCGCGTTTTCATCTTTCCCCTCGCCTCGCTTTTTTAGGAGTGATATGGTTCCACAAAGTTCGCGGTTAATATCGTCCTCGACGGGGTACGTTCTCATAAATTTTCTCGTACCATCTGGAAATGTGACCCACTCCATCCTACCTTTTTTCTTCGTCATCGCTTTGCTCCCCCTCTTCTTTTCCAGTGCCTTCCACAGTAAAGCTCTAGACATTTCCACCATCTACCCGCATAATTTTTCACTTTTCGACTACCACAACTGGGGCATCTAACCGCTTTTTCACTCATCGCTAGGCCTCCTCCTGTTCTATCACATGGCCGCACTTCTCGCACCATGTCGTCATACCCTTGCTAGTTAGGCCACTCTTGATTTTCGTAGAACCGCACTTAGGACACTTCATCGCCCGGCCCCCTTCTTTTTCTCCCCCTTGACAAAGTTCTCGATGGTTCTTACCGCTTCCTTTTCATCAAAGTCCAAGGGATGTTGTTTCTTCCAGTCCGCCATCAGCTTCTTGCAGTAGTCGATAATCGTCTTGGCGTCCAGCTTCTCGAAACACTCTTTGCAGAGCGGGAACATTTTGTGCCCCTCACGATAAGGAATATCATATGATTTTTTCCAGTTCCAAGCCCACGCCAGCCGAGATAGCGAAAGCAGAGCAAGAAATAACACGGTTGGAAGAAGCCTACCACGGGCCAGAAGAAAGGATACATAGACAACTCCAGAGATGAAGCTCCGAAAGGACCGAGAACAGGAGGTGAAAAGATGCAGATAGTCAAACTAGAGGAAAAAATCGCTGAAACGATATTGCAGCGGCAGGGCAGGGCGGGACGGCAAGCGGAGTTCAATCGGCTGGTGCAGAAGCTCGCGGGATTCGGGCTCTACGGCTTCGACATCAGTTATCTATACAACGTTACAAGGCGGAACGGCAGCGGGCTGAGCAAGAGCGTGAGGGTGAGGATCTCGGAGCTAGCGCGGAAGTCGGACCAGCTCAGAGCGACACATCACACGCAGCACTACAACAACAATCTATTCGTCATAAGGCAGGCTGAAGGTAGACCATTTCACACTATTGGTTGAGGCGAAGCAGTCTGGTCGGTGCAGACCTGAAAAGCGCACGGGTCCTAGAGCGCGTGTAGCACTGAACCGAGGGCGCGGGGGCTGGGGGTTAAAGTCGCCCGAGGCCCAGCGTTTCGGAGTTCGGGGGCGAGGCGCGCGAAACGGGCCCAACTGCAATAAAGCTAACCACACCTGCACCGGCTGGAGAGCCTTCAGACCGCGAAACGTCCCCCCAAGGACGACACGTTAAGCGGTCTTTTCTGACTTTTTTAGGTCATGGGTTGAGGAGCTGAGGTTGTGGCAATCGAACTCAAGATAAGAAACGGCCCACTGGGGGGCCACGAGCGGATTTTCAGGATCAACCTCGGACCCGACGACGTGGCGGAGTTCACAAGGTTTTTGGACGAGATCCCCGAGCGCAACGGCTGCAACGCCCACCTGCTCGAGTACAACGGCAGGGGAAAACACATCGGGAGGGGGGACATCAGCGAGATACGCCGGGCCATAGCCGATCCCCTTTACTTGGAGCGCCGGAAGGTCCTCAGGGCGAAGAGGCTGATCCTCGATCT
>JABUBO010000074.1_pt1 | contig 26859 bp, 20 predicted proteins | sample 7240361 | NCBI WGS metagenome assembly JABUBO01 (sample SAMN07256346, study PRJNA390944) | subsurface metagenome | isolation source: Methane hydrate marine sediment | place: Pacific Ocean: Eastern North Pacific, ODP site
GATTGATAAAGAGATATTAAAAAACTTATTATAAACCCCACCAGGCGCAACTTTGTTCTCTGCATAAATGATTGATCATTCAAACTTAAATGACAATCACAGCAAATAAGAGGTATTTTAACATTAAATTTCGCTTCATAATAAAGGCTTTGTACGATTGTTAAGAGTCTATGAATTCTATTCCCACATAATACACATTTAATTCTTTCTCTCTGCCGATCACTTTCAATTAAATCAATTTCTCTACTTGGAAAATAACAATCATTATTGTAATAATGTTCACAAGCCTTACAAGTTAATATCTTCTCAAGTTGCTTTTCTTCATATATAGTTTTATATGGAATTTTAAAAAATTGATAATTTGTATGATTTTTACACATTGTTCTACCTTTATTATCAATCTCAAAGGAGGGTTCTATAAACTTCATTAAATGTCAAACAAATTCTAAATGTTCTTCTAAAAAAGAAGTATTCTACACTTATTTATTTTTTTACATTTAATTATATTGCGAACATTTAAATGAATTTATGAAATGTATTTATTTCCTTTAATATTTTTATGAAAAATGAATTTTATTATCAAATTTTCTAAGATTTAAATGAGTAAAGATTATTTTTTTGAAAAAAATTTATCAAAATTTTTATATAGTCATATTTTTATTTTGTTTTTGTCTAACTTTGAATATTCCAGATTTAACTGAAAATTTCTCCGATTTAAGTAAAAAGGATATTCTTGAAAGAGCAAAAAAATTCATCTTTTCTACAGGACTTAATGATGGAACAAGTCAGTTAAGTAAAAAAAACATGGCATATGGTTTAGCTCAGTTTCATTATATACAACAAAAATTCGGTTTTGACCCTAAAGCATTATTTATTTCAACTCCAGACGAAACAATTTCAAGAAATATTTTTCGATGGAATTCAGGAGTGAGTTATGGTGGACGACTTAGTTGGGGAAATGGTCAAGATAGATTTATTTTCCTAAATACAAAACCCAATGGTTGTGGTTTATTAGTTGGAGGTTTATATGAAAGACCAAGCCCCTCTGAAATAATAAAAAGAATTGAAGATATTAAAAATGAGGAATTATATTTAGAAGATGTTAAACTCAAGTGGGATTATTCTGTAGGAAATCATTTTATTGATATTTACCAAACAAAAAATTTATCAGATATTGACTTTCCTCCGTTTATGTTTGTTATTCATGGTTCTGTATCTGAATTTCGCGATGATCACTATGGTTTAGGATTATATATTGATAAATCTAAGACGTTAAAACAACATGCAACTCTTGTTGAAACACCATTTGGGAATCAGTATATAATACAAGATAATTTAGCAAAGGAATATTTAGATTTTCATAATTATGCAATTCATTTTGCTGAAAAAAAAAGGGAATATTTTGGAAGTAAAATATTTGATGAGTTCGAAATCATATCTAATAAATCCCATCAATTCTTAGCTGATTACAATAATATTTATTTAGGTTGTCATTGTACAGATCTTTCAAAGAATATAAATACCCAGTCAAATTTATTTCCAATTTGTATTAGGGCAGATATGCCAGCATATATTTTCGAAGGAAAACCAAATTTATCTTATACAGTTATTAAAAATCTTAATTTTCTAGAATTTGCACAGGAATTTGATTTAATAGATATTTTATTAAATGCTAATATTTTGCCTCATGGTGCAGGGTATGCATTCCCTGATATCGAAAATGTGGAAAAGGTAATAGAAATTGGAACTAATAGATATTTTCTGTGCAATTTAAAATCTAAAGTTGGAGCCAAAAAGATTTTCAGAAATCCTCGCGAAATGCAATTCATTTATCGGGACCGAAGTGTGATACTTAAAACTTTACAACTGGATTTGGGACATATTGTTGCAAGATTGGATCCTGATTTTATATTAAAAATTTAGATTAAAATAGAAGTCATTCAATTTTTGATCCCAATTTTATATCTTTTTTTTCGTCAATAGTTAAAAGAGACACATTATCATTTTCATCAACAGCGGCTAAAAGCATTCCTTGAGATAAAATTCCTTTCATTTTTTTAGCTTGTAAATTAGTTAATACAATAATTTTTTTTCCGATAAGTTCTTCTGGTTTGTAGATCTGAGCTATTCCAGCAACTAGAGTTCTTTGTTCAAATCCCAAATCGATTTTTAATTTTAGTAATTTATCCGCATTTTTAATTGATTCTGCTTCAATTATCTTGGCAGTGTGTATATTTAATTTTTTAAAATCTTCATATGTGATTAGGGAGTTTTTTTTAGATTCTTTTGCCAATTCCTTTCTTCCTCCTTTTTGACCAAGAATTTCTTTTAATTTATTTTGTAATTCTTTTATTTCAAGTTTTTGAAATATTGGTTCTGGTTTTTTAATTTTATGGCCGGCATTAATAGCATTAGAGGAAATTTGAGACCATCTAGTAAGTTCTTGTTCTTCCTCAAAATTTAAGAAAACTTCAATTTTTTTAGATGATAGAGGAATAAATGGTTCTAATAAAATAGATAAGCTATGAACAAATTGAATACATATATTTAAAACGTGTCCTGCTTTAGTTTTATCTTCTTTAATTAAATGCCAAGGTTCCTTTTCACTTAAATAAATATTTGCTTCTCTAGAACACGATATTATCTCTTTTAATGCCTTTTTTAACTCAAACTGATCAATTAAATTTCCAACAACTTTACCAATGTTTTCGATTTTTGAAAGAAATTCTTTATCTAAGTTGTCTGTTTTCATTCGTGGAGGAACTATTCCCTCAAAATATCTATAAATGAAGGTAAACGTCCGATGTATAAAATTACCTAAATTATCATTTAAAATATTAATATTATTTTGAAATTCTGACCATAAAAATGAAGTATCGCTCTTCTCTGGACGATTAAAAATTAAATTAAATCGCCAATAATCTACAGGTGCTAGTTCTAAAGCCTCATCAATCCAAATTCCTATGTTTCTAGATTTTGAAAATTTATCATTCTCAAACATTAAAAATTCAGTTGATGAAACATTATAAGGAAGTTCAAATTTCTCATTTTCGGGTTTATTTTTATTATATGCTATAATTAAACCGGGAAATATCAATAAATGAAAAATAATATTATCTTTCGCGATGAAATAAACAGAACGAGTGTTTTTATCATTCCAAAAATATTCAAATTTTGATTTATCTCCAACTATTTTTTCTGCCCATTCTTTAACTGCAGAGATATATCCTAATACAGCTTCGAACCAGACATATATCGTTTTTTCTTCTGCTCCTTTAAATGGTGCGGGAATCCCCCATTCTAAATCACGAGTAATTGCTCTCTGTGGTATTCCTCTCTTAATTGAATTAAGGCATGATGTTCGGGCATTTGCAGGTATTATTTTATTTTCAATAATAAATTTCTCCAATTCTTTCTCTAATTTTGGAAGATCCAAATACCAATGTTTTGTTTTTTTTATTATCGGTTTTTGTCCACATATATTACATCGAGGTTCTATCAATTCTATAGGTGTTAAAAGTTTCCCACAATCCGGTGAATCGCACTGATCGCCTCGGGCAGCATCAAATCCGCAATGAGGACATGTTCCAACAATAAATCGGTCGGGTAAGAACAAATTATCATTTTCACAATAAAATTCATCTGTTTCTTTCTCAAAGATATACCCATTTTTTTGAATTTCAAGGTAAAAATCTTGAACGAATTTCATATGTATTGGGTTATGTGTGTCTGTATAATTGTCAAAAGAAATTTGCCATTTTTCAAGAAGAACTTTAATTAAATTGTGATTTTTTATTGCTAATTTTTCAGGAGTTGTATTTATTTTTTTTGCTGCCACAATAGCAGGACTTCCATGCATATCACTACCAGATACAAATACAACTTCAGCACCTTTTGATCTTAAATATCTTGCAAAAATATCAGCAGAGAGAATACTCCCAATCATGTTTCCTAAATGCGGAATAGCATTTACATAAGGCCATGCAGCAGTACAAACCCATTTTTCTTTTTTATCAGTGTTTTTCAATTTAGCGATCACCTTCAATTAATTAGCAGTAAGAATAACAACAAGATAAATAAAATTAATAAAAATATGAAGTTTGTGATTTATTTAATAATAGAATATTCAAAATTAAATAAATTCAGAAAGTCATTATTTTTTTTTTTAAAATAAATTTATTATCGATATCTTTTTCTTTCTTAAATTTTTTCATTGGGAGCAACTTTTATTTTATTAAGATTTTTTAGTTCTACAGCTCTTTTTGCAAGGATATTTTCTATATTTTCAATATCTCCATTTATTTTTCGCTTTGCGTAAATCCATAATATTGCTCCTGGAATACCAATAAAAGTAATAACTAAAGATGCTAAAATATAATTCTGTCCGCTTGCTGAAAGCACAGCTCCTGCAATTAAAGGTCCAGTTCCTTGTCCTAATGTTTCTAAAAATTGATTCCAAGAGGAAACTTTCCCTTGAGCCTCTGGTAGATTAATTGCTTGTAGAATTGGTGGTTGATTAATTTGATATATTGCTCGAACTGAGCTGATGGAAAACCAGAGAACCCCAGTAAGCCAAAATTGAGGGAACGATAATAAAAAAAGGAAATTATTGCCTTGTTCTTCAGTAAATCCTGAATCCCCAAAAGATACTAAAAAAATAAATAATTGAGCAATAGCAAGCCATATAATTGAAAAAGCAATCAGATCAAGGCGGATTTTGATATTTTTTTTACCCCATTTATCAGATTTTTTTGCAAAACCTAACGAACCGAGAAATACGCCAGGCATACCGAACAAAACTACGATGAATGCAGTAGAAACTGAACTAATATTTAATGGAGGTGTTTGCAGATATGGTAATATTAAAAAATTTAGTGTACCTAATAAGACACAGGTGAATATACCTTCAATAAAGGCAACAATATTAGCTGTCCTTAAAATCGTAGATTTAACTGTTTTTTTTGTTAAACGGTAATTATATGTAATGCTCTTATCTTCAAGTACTTCTGTTAATACACCTAAAGATCGAAATGCTCTTTTGGGTTCTTTGATTTTTAAACCAATTATGAATGTGCTTAAAATGACCATTATACCTATACTCCAATAATAAATTTTCCAATATCCTGCGTAAATTAAGGATGATGAGATAATCATACCAATAACTAATGAAATTTGGGCTATTGAATGAAAAATTCCAAAAAATTGAGAACGATTTTCTTTTTCAAGATTATCGTTAGTGTAGCTCAATAATATCGGACGGATACCTCCAAGTCCAAACCCCGCTATCATATTACATATCAGAAACCATGCCCAAGAAATTATTCCTTCAGCTTCTGGTGCAAAACCATTCAAGAGATAAGCGAATCCAATTAGAATTAAGATAAAAAGAAATAAATTCTTTCTCGAAAAAAGGTCAGTGAGATGTCCAATAATCATACCTGAAAAAGCCATTGATAAAAATTTTACTGATATGATTAAACCCATTTCAAATGCATGGAATTCATCATTAGGCCACATAATTTTGGAGAAATTTATCATATTTAAAACAAAAGCAGCCATTGTAAGGGCAATAATACTATATGATAAAAAAATTGGCCATAATTCTTTAACTGTCGGTGTAATCGCAATTTTCCCATCTTTTCGGCCAATTAATTTCCCAGTCATTATTAATCTAAATAAATGTTATAATTTAATCTTACTCATCTTAACATTAAATAAAATTAAAAAAGAAATTTGCAGTTAAATTTATTCGAATTTATATGACGCTTTACACTATTATTGAACCACAGTTTCTACATGATTTAGTTTCATTATACATCTTCTTTAAGCATGGTTCGTGATAATATGCACCACAATTCTCGCAACGGTAAACATCATACTCTCCCAAAAATATTGACCTACATTGTGAACAGGACTCATCTATCTCAGTGATTTTATTTGGAAGTATTTTAATCATTCGTGTTGATTTTTTATCTGATTGATCAATAATTTTAATACCAATTTTTTCTGTTGAAATAGAACTAACTATTTTCATAATTGATTGAGGTACTTTCAATAAAAAATAACAGAAGGGGCATCGAAAAATGGAAACTGAATATTCTGACTTCTTTGCCCAAAGAGCAGCGCAATGTAGATGGTATGGTCGGCCACAAGAAGGGCAATAGCGACCACTGGCAAAAAAATCAGCGCCATTGAGAGGGTTTTTAATTGAATGGCAAATTTGACATTTTTCCTGACCTTTTCCTCCCATCATTGCTTTAATTTCGGATATCGTAGGACGTCTTAATTCTACTGCAATATCATTCACTAACGGTGGATGGTGGTCTTCATATTTATTGGAAGAAAAATAATCTGAGGTTTTCTTCAAATTTTTCTTTGATGCAAATGATTTACCTGCACTCATTAATGCCTTCGAATTATTAAAATAACCAAATTCACCATTTGTCTTTTGAGCTATTGTTTTAAGATAATTTTCTTGATAATGCAGACTCTTACCAATTTGACATATATCAATAAAAATTCCTAACCCTTGTGCAATATCAACCATTTTGTCAAGATCAGGTTTAACATCTTCAACATTTCCATCAGTTATGATATATATTCTTTGAACTTTACCACCGATTTTCCTCATTTCTTGAACAAGGATTTGTATCGCAAATTTAATCCCTTCAACTAAATTTCCCTGACCCGAAATTTCTACATTTTCTAATAGTTTAAATAACTTAGTTTCATCATTCAAAAAAGGACTTATTCTTTTTGTGCCTTTTCCATATGTAATTAACATAATTCGATCTTTAGGATCAATTAGAATTTTGGAAGAAATGAAGTTTTTTACTGAATTTAATGCTACTGTTAATCTTCTTGGTTTAAAATCACTTCTAATCATCGAGCGAGAGCAATCAATGAGAATTATTGTATCTTCAAGTTTTAATTCTTCCAAAATAATTCACTAATTTACAAATAAACCCATATCACTTATTTTTATACCTGCTTATATTAGTTGATACGTTAAAATAATTAAAAATTTTGTAAAATTTTGAAAATTTTTAAAACCTTCAATTCAACTAAGAAATTATAAATCTACCGCAGTAAATTTTGAATCTTTTTTATATGTTGATTTAATTTTATTAATTTCTTTTCATTTTTCGCTTTATCAATTTCGGAAGTTAATATATCCTTAATTTCAAATAAATATTTTAAAGTTTTTATATAATTTTTTTTCTTTTCTGCTTTAATTGATTGCTCTCTTGCAAATTCTAATTCTATTTCTTTATTAAATCTCAAGATTTCTAAAATCTGAAAGGAAATTTTTCCGATTTCAGCTCCCGCATTATATATTTTAGCGTAAACAAGTGCTTTTTCATATTCATTTAAAGCTTCTTGATACGCAGAATTTTTTTTAGCAAGCTCAGCTTTTTTAAGATAGAATTTCATTTTTTGGTGGGCTTCTTCAATACTTATTGATATACTTTCATTTAGAATTTCTGCCAATTCTTTTTTCTCTAAAATCTTTCGAATTTCATATTCTCTTTCGCGTTTTTCCTGCCTTATTATATCAAGTTCATATCTCTGAAATTGTAAATCTTTACTTAGAATTATATTATGTCTAAGCATTTGATAAATATTCCAAAGTATTTCTTCTCTTGGAATAATTCCTAATATTCGTGCAGTTGTATCTAAAATATGTGGAATGAAAAAATATGGTTTCTCCTTCAGCAAATCATTACTATATTCAAATACAGCTTTTTGAATTAGAGAGAAATTATCAATAATATTGGCAGGAATTTGAGCAGATAAAGTCTGTGGGTAAATTAAATTTACCTCAAACATTTTTTCAATCAATTTTTTAACAGATTTAAATAATTCTAAATTACATGTTTTTTCAAATTCTTTCAATTTATCTCCATAGATCTTTTCAAAAATTTCTATAAAATGTGATAATAATTCTCTTAAATTAGATGAAGCGCTATTATCTAGTATTAGACAGATTCTACAAAACTTACCATTCCGTAAGAGAATATTAAAATCTTTATATTGGAATTCATAAAATTTTCTATCGTAGATATCCTCAGAAGTCCGTTTTTTATCAGCTATTACTAATTTTTCAGATGAAAATAGAACATTTGCTTGAATAAATCCTGACAATAAAGTTGCATTAATGGGATGATCTCCAACGGCAAAATTATATATAGGAACTCCATTATTTGAAAGAATTATAATATGTCTTATATTTAAAATATCTTTATATTTTTTCCAAATATATCTATAATTCATTTCTTGTCTTTTTATATCTGAATCCTGTTCTATTGTCTCTACTTTGTCTATTATGAATTCTGCATCAATAAATTTTTTAAATATACATCTTGGGCAATATTCTGGATAACCTAAAGGACAGACTGATTTATCAACTCCACATTCATAACCTAAAATCAATTTAAAATAAGTCAATTCATCAACCCTTAATTAATTGTTCAGTTATTTTATATTAACAGTTTAAATCTTACAATCATATTAACATTTATTTTTTCTTTTATATTTAAAGGAATCTCTGAGATTTTAATATATAAATTAAAAATTTAATAATTTGTTGCAATACGTAATATCTTTTCTATTGAATTAGAAATAACAACGAATTTAATATGAATTTTCATTTAATAAATTTTAAAATCTAAGGAGATTTTAATTTTTTATAAATTAAAATAATGGTAATACGAGTGAATATCAAAAAATCAAAATTAAAATGTATCTTTTCAGTTACAATTTTAACATTATTCATTTTGCATTCTTTGATAATGACTCCTAACAATTTATCTTATCAAAAAAATGATACTTACATTGAATCTCCTTTTAATGATAAAAAGGATAATCCATCAATGTCTCAAACCGATTTAGACAATCCAATTTATGGAGATGGATTAAATCAAACAGTAAGAGCATATATGAAAAATCTCTCTACTTCAACAATGACTAATGGTTCTTTTAATATCACTGCCCCCAATTTAAACTCGAAATTGACAGCTGGTGAATTTAATTTCACATTTGATCAGAATTATAATACAACATATGAAATCGAAAATGATGCAGCATATGATTACCCCATCAAGAAATTTATTTTTGTTGATAATGCGACTTTAAATTTATTGATTGGAACTGAGGATGGTAAAAGTGGGATATATAATATGACAGATGATGATCCTAATACATTTTGGAACGTAACTTCTGTATCAAACATTATTAATTTTACAATTACTTTGAATTTTTCGAACTATTTTGAGCCAGGATATAATTATCTTAACATATGTAGAATTGATATAGATCTAAGAGCTAATTTAACAGAAAATACAAATTTAACAGTAAAAATTTGGGATAATATTGATAAAGTATGGAAAATCGTATCATCAGACATTTTTATTAATCGTACAAATCCTGATGATGAATTCATTAATTTAGATTTAATTAATAAAAATTTAAGATTTATAAATAAAACAGGAATAAGTTCTTTACAATTTATTTACATAAATGATACACCAGATTTTAATTTGAGTTTATATGAATTTGACGCTTTTGCTTATTCTGTTTTTGAATTATCAATTACAAATAATATTTATGTTGCATTAGAGTTTGATTTAAGAGGAAATGCAACCGTATATGGTTTTCAAACGTGGATAAGAGCTTTAAATTTATCAGCAGCTATAAATTCAAATTTAACTATTTCCCTTTTACGAGCAAATGATACAGTCCTAAGAAGCCAAATAACCGGTGATACTCCCCCTGCTGAGAATATTTTAATTAAACCTAATGATGATGATCTATTTGATTCCTTTAATGTTACTGGTTATATTAATGATATGATTATTCATTTTAATTTTACTACGCCGATAACAAATCTAAATGTAAGTAATTATTTTATTGTTATAAAATCAAACATTAGTACGGACGCTTTTCATTTAATGATTTTGCCACAGACTGCTCCACCACTTCAAGGTTGTGATCCTGATGGTTTAAATAATCATTTGTTACTAAAAACGGAGGATAATGGTTATTCATGGGTAAAAGTTTATAAAAGTACCTATTGGTGGTTTGATGCAAGTCCTTTCATCATTAATGTAACCCGGGGATGGATACCCAACGATATTTTAAATATTACTCTTGAGAATAAAACATTATCAAATATGGAAATTAGCACCTATCCATATAATCAATCTTCAACATATACTTGGGGTTTAGGGAATTGGACGGGAGAATTTGAAGAACCAATAAACTCATCAAATGGTGCAAAATTTGAAATCACTTTGAATTGGAATAAAAGTATTACTTCTCACCTATTTTTCAATGTATCATACTCTGCTACTGCTTATTCGCTGGAAAATGCAACTGCACATTATAATTGTACATATAATAGCCTTCCAAAATGGGAGTTGAACTATACTTTCAATAATGATAGCAGCTATTTCATCACTAATTGGTCGTTTTTGGAATTTTGGTATATATATCCTTTATATTGGAGTTCATACGATTTACTCTGTGCAGATAATATTTCAAAATATGATGAAAATTCAGCAGGCACATTAAGTGAAAATGGTGTTTTGGGGAAATATATTGTCCAAAATGTTACTATCATCGATACTTCAAACCCAGATCATAATGGTGTTTATTCTCTCAAATTAACCAGTTTTAACTGTATTTATAATATGACCACTTATTTGCATTTTAAAAATTCACATTCTTGGCCAACTAATGGTTTTATGTTAGGTGATAATGTCTCAATAAGTTTAAATGTTCAAGATCATGATGGGAAACCAGTTTCTGATGGGATAGCAAATTCTAGTTTATTTTTACCAAATGGTACAAAATTTGATATATGGTATCTTTCTGATTCTGAAGGAATAATTGATGATACTTTTAATGTTACATCTTATGATTTCAATAACTCGAATATTTTTAATTCAACCTTTTTAAGCGAAAAGGGTTCTTATACAATTGGTTTTTTTTGGAAAAATGGAACTGCAGTAGGTTGCAAAAAGAAAATTATCTATTTATCGGATTATGACTTTAATATTCTTGATTGCACTTATGATAAAGAGGAGGGAGGAAACATTTTTGAAGGAAACCTAATTAGGGCTAATACTGATTTAACGAATTACTCTTTATTAATCACAACTGTTAAAGAATCAACAGGCATTAATACATTAGATAAATTCACAATTAATAATATAATCTCTGAGCAATTTTCAAATGTTGATAATTTAACTGTAGAAATTACTAACTTTCTTCAAAATGAGACGATTATAAGCCCAGATGAAAAAATTTCTTTTAAGATTAAAGTAAAAAATAAAGATTTTTTTCCCTTTAACGTAAGATTATCTATTCAATTAATTTCACCTATTAATCCAAATTGGATCATTTCTGAAGTAAATACTCCAAATCAACTATTAAATTTTACAGGAACACCTAATGATTCATATGAATTTTATTATAATACAACTTTAAATAATAAAAATCCAGATGGGACTTGGAACGGGATAAATTCACCTATTAGACTTGGTGGTTGCCTAACAAAAATTAAAGTATATATTGAAGATGAATTTAGTGGTTCTTGGATAAATAATGATTATTCAATTATAATAAAAGATAACGAAACTGTTTTTGAAGGGGAAGTTCTTTCTTTTAAATACTTAGAAGGCTTAACTTCAAGAGGACTGGTTCTCAATTTTAGTAGAGATGACTTTAATATACCTGGAATTACGTCTTTCTTCATAAATATAATAGATGAATATTATATGAGTACATTAAATCAAATTAATAAAGCATTCTCGTTTAAACTTGACAGCAGTTTTCAAAACTTGTCAGTTAATCCTAGCGAAGTTATTTGGGGTAAAAAGTTTAATTTAACAACATATTTACGAACCGAGAAAGGAGAACCTATAAGTGGAGAAGAAATCCATTTTTATTTTTTAAACTCTAGTAATATTTGGCAAGAGCTTGTAGGAACCGAAGGAGATAATCATAATCTTACAGATCTAAATGGAAAGGCAATTATGGAGATAGATTCAAATCAATTTACAAAAAATTCATCTGGAAAAATTAAATTGAATTGGACTGGAAATTCTTATATCTTAACTTCTGAAATTAATTATACTATTGATTTTATTATTTATTCAAACGAAATTATCATAGAATCTGTAACAAATAATACAATATTTTTACGAAATAAAGAAAATCAGATGGATATAATAATAAAAAATGTTGGTACGTCTATACTTACCGATATTAATATTACATTAATAACAAATTTTTCCTATACATTATCTAAATACAATAATTATGAATTAAATTACCTCAAACCAGAAGAAACTACTGGTATATCTTATAAAATTTCTATCCCTAATATTGATGATAATAATATTACTATTTTAGTCAATATTTCATTTAAAACTATACAGACAAATGAAGAAAATGAATTTCAATATTTTCTTACATATGATTTAGATGATGAATCCCTCTTTACTCAGATTGTACAATTATCAATTTTATTTCTTTTTATTGGTATTGGCTTATTTTATTTATTAGCACTCTTATATAGAGTAAGAATAAACAAAAAGATAGAGAAAATTTTTGAAAAACCTCTTGAAAGAAAAAGAAAAGGGAAATATGTGAAAGTTTCTGAATTACGAGCAAAAGAAATAGAGAAAAAAGATTTAGATGAGCTTCTTAAAGAAGAAAAGATAAAATGAGAATATAAATACGATAAAAAATATAAGAAAAAATTATTGATTCCTTAAAACATTAATCAGGTTACGCCTTATTAGTGCCAATGAAGATAATGCATCATTTCCAGCTAAAGCAATTAAAATTAATTGTTCTGATCCAACCAATATTAAAAATCCATCTTCTAAAGTAAGAGTAATATCTTGTAATTTACCTTTTGAAATATCTGTTCCGACCTCATCACTATTCTTAATAAGATTAACACAGTCTAATGCAATTTTCTTGTGGTCCATTTCTGTTAACGTTTGACCAACAATTATATTACCTTGATTATCAGCTGCGATTAATCCTTCACATACCTCTACAGCATCCATCAAATTTGCAAGAGATTGTTCGAGTTTTTCTTTATCAACCATTTATTTGACACTTCAATTTTTATTTTCTATAAAACCCTTAATACATTTTAATGGAATATAATAATATATTAATACCTTTATTTAAATTTAAAATTTTATCTAAGAAGGCATTTTAGTTCAAAATTTCAAATTCAAAATAATTGAAAATTTTCACAAAAACTCATCTTTATTATATAGAATCAGTTTTTATATAAAAAATATAATTGTAAAATGGAATTTTTTAAAAAGTTTAAATATACTTTTATTTTAAAACTATTAGAATAAACATATCTTCTTTTGCGACCATTACCTCGCCTTTACTAGTTTCCAGTCTGATAAATTTTAGATCTCCTTCTTGAAGGGACTTAACACATTGTTCTCCTTTCCCAATAAGAGAAGTTATATAAGCACTCACATTTTCAGCAATTTCTATATCAAGATTACTTTTGATTGGAAGACCATTAGAATCTGCGATGATGACGCCACGAACTCCTTCCTTTTCTTCAAATCGTCTTATTATGGCTTTTATTGCTTTTGAATCAATCATTGTTAAAAAGACCTAATCTATTTTAAAAAATATCTTTGTTAAATTTTATATTACGCAGATATTATTTATTTATTTTATTTTTTTTATATATCTTTTTAATAAGAGAATTAAAATTTAAATCTTCACTTAAAAACAATTTTGTATGAACTGATCTTGGTTTTCTACTAATGGAAAAGGTTCCTAATCGTCTAATAAATCAGTCTTTATTAAATAAAGAAAATATTGACTTAATTAATGACTTTTCTGCAAATCAAAATTATAATCTTCTTTTAAATGAAATGAGTTTAAAAAAAATTATTAGAAGAAATATTTGGAATTGCCATTTAGATTCTATGCTAACAAACTATCTTAACGATATCAAACAAGAAAAAGAAGAAATAAATTTCCGTAAAAGTGGTAAAATACTATTTTCATCATCTTATTTACTCAAAGCAAAAACCAAACGTATCATAAATGATTCGCTTGATACACAATATAGTATCGAAGAAGTGGAGGAAATAAATGAAAATAATTTTGAAGATGAAATTTTTGATGATTATGTTGAAAAAACGGAAGTTAATAGGCATTTAGACTTAAGAACAATAAATCAAAAAATAAATAATAATGAAATTTGCCTGAAATCACCTAAAAATATGGTTTATAAAGCGATTAATCTAAATGATTTAGCTCTGGCATTAACAGAAGTAATGAAAATCAAAGATAAAGAAAAAATATCCAGAAAACCAAAAGATAATGTCAAGGAACAAATCAACTTTCTTCCTAAAAGTCTTATTGAAAATAAAAAAGAAAAGCGAGAAAATCTAAATATAAGAATTCAAAAGTTTTATAATAAACTCTTAAAAGCATATGATAATGAGCCGATATCTTTCCTTGACCTGCTTAATAAACCAAATAGGCAAAGTCTAGTTGATCTATTGATATATATCTTATATCTGTGTAATAGAAAAAAGATAAAAATTTGGCAAAGAGTAACTCAAGAAAACAATAATGATGTACAAGAACCTAAATGTGAAAATTATGAAAATTTAGATAATAGTAGAAATATCTACATCTCTCCTGTCTTATAGATAAATTTATTTATAAAATTGTTTATAGAAAAAATATATTTATCTACTTTCTAATATATTCATATTATTTAATTTAATAAAATGGATTTATAGGTTAACATGACTCTTGGGTATTTTGGACTCGTTTTACACGCTCATATTCCTTATTGTAAAAAGTCCGGAGTGTGGCCAGATGGAGAAATTTGGTTAAATGAAGCTCTGATGGAGAGCTATATTCCTTTCTTGAATGTATTACGAGAATTAAAAGAAGATGGAATAAAGACTGCTATTACTGTTAATATTACACCGATTTTAGCCGAACAACTGGCTGACGAATACATGAAACAACGTTTCTCTGAGTACTTGGAAGACTGGATAAATCGAGCGAAATCAGATGTAAAACGATTCGACAACCACCAAGAAAGGAAAAAAATTGCAGAATTCTACCTAAAAAACTATGAGAAGGTTCGACACACCTATTATCATAATTATTATAGTGATATTTTAGGCACCTTCAAATGGTTACAAAAAGAAGGGATGGTCGAAATAATAACTAGTGGAGCTACTCACGGATTTTTACCACTTATGGAAAGCGATTCCGGAGTTTTTTCACAAATTCAAATTGGTGTGGATACATACAAAAAATATTTCAACAAGGACCCCGTAGGATTTTGGCTTCCAGAATGTGCTTATAGACCTAAAGAATTAAAAGATGGAACAGTTAGAGAAAGCTTGGATTATTGGTTGAATAACTCAGGTCTGAAGTATTTTTTCGTGGATACTCACGGAATACTAAACGCTGAAATTCTCGAGAAAAAAAACGATATTGGACTATATAATAATTTCGGTTACAAATTAGAGAGCGGAGTTTCAGTTTTTGGGCGAAATGAAAAAACTGGAAGGCAAGTATGGGACGCAAAGATTGGATATCCTGGCGATCCTGCCTATAGAGAGTTTCACAGAAAGGACCACGAATCTGGCTTAAATTATTGAAGAATTACGGGTAAGGATGTTAATTACCAAAATAAATTCCTTTATAATCCTTTTGAAGCTAATACAACAGTTCAAAACCAAGCAAATCATTTTATTGCACTCTTAAATCAAGAAATTCCTCTCTTCTATGAAAATTTTAATAAAAAGGGAATAATATTGTCCCCCTACGATTTTGAGCTCTACGGGCACTGGTGGATGGAGGGGATTGCTTGGCTGAAAAAAGTGTTCGAATTAGTCTCTGAAAGTGAAAATATAGGCATGACAACAATTTCTGATTATGTTTCAAAATTTGAAGCCGAATTTTCAATCATTAAAATGGGACAGAGCAGTTGGGGAGAGGGCGGTTACTATCAAGTGTGGAGAAATAAGGAGCATATCTGGATTTGGTCGTATATAAACTCAAGTATAATAGAATTCGAAAAAATATTGGAAGCAAATCCCAATCCTGACGAATGGGGTAAAAGAATTTTTAAGCAAATGGCGAGAGAAATACTTTTAATGCAAGGGAGTGATTGGCCCTTTTTACTTTATACTAAACGAGCTAAAGATTATGCAAATCAGAGATTTCATAATCATCATCAAAGATTTAATAAATTATTATGGGCTGCAAAAGATTTGAAAGATAAAACTAGAATTAGTATTCAAGAATTAGAAGCAATAGAAACTATTGATACTTGTTTTCAAGATATTAATATTAATTATTTTAAGAAAATCCATTAAAAATTATAAAAAATAATTTTTAAATAAATTCATTGTACGTTCCTCTCCAATTGTAGTATTCCCCATATGCCCAGGAAATATAATAAAATTATCGGAAAGATCCTTATTATACATAATTTTATTTCTTATACTTTCAAATAAGAGTTTTTGATTACCACCTTCAAAATCGGATCTGCCAATACTCCTTCTAAAAATCAAATCTCCAGAAAATACGATCCCATCAACTGGAAAATTTTTATAAAATTTAACACCCTTAGTATAAAAACATAAACTTCCAGGACTATGCCCCGGAGTTTCTAATACATGAAGATTAAATTCGCCCACTTTGACTATATCACCTTCATTAAGCCATCTACCTGCTTCTTTTTTCACTATTCTTTTATCTTTCTCATTATACATCAATGGAATATGATAAGTTCTAATGAGAGCTCGCATTGCCCTTGTATGATCAAAATGCCCATGAGTGAGTAAAACTGCGATTGGAATTAAAGAATTATTATCAACAATAGTTTTTATTCGATCGGATTCTTCTCCAGGATCTATAATTACTACTTCTTTGGATTTTTCTGAACCAAATATATAACAGTTTGTAGCCAACATTCCCACGATTAGCTTTTCAAGAATCATAAATCTCAAAATTAACTGAAGGTTATTAATTTTTTTATAATTTTTTAGAAATCATCAAATTTCTAAGAACGTTGTTAAATAAACGAAAAAAAATAAGGAAATAAAAGAAAAATTTAAATTATGCCATCCCCTTTGGTAAATAGCTCATTTAATTCTTCTATTTTTTCTAATATAACTATACCTTTCGGCGTTAAGGATATTTCCAACTTTTTGTTTTTATTCTTTTTTACATATATAATATCCCGATTTAAAAGTATATCTTTGACTCTCAAAAATGAATTGTAATAAGAAAATTTGTTTAATTCCTTATAGAAGGTATGCTTATTTATCTTGTAATCTTTTCTTTTTGAAAGAATTTGTAAGGTATCCTTGAAACCCTTTTTTTTCATAAGTTCTAATATTTCAAACGACAAAATGCTTCACCAAACCCTAATCTAAGTTCGAATTTATGAGTTACAAAATTTTTACTCTTTTATAAGTTTTATTTTTTTTAACAATAAAGTTATTTTAGGAGAATTAATACTCAAAATTAAGTTAAATTTCTTAAAATAATTGGTTTTTTCTTAATTTTTAATGATATAAATTTATGAGTTATGAATATTAAAATCAGATATGGATAAGTTTTACATCCAATTAAGAAATTCTTGAAAGAATAATAGAAGTAACTTCATTTTTAAAAGTTTAGCATGAAGACTTTTATTAAAAAATAAAAAAAATAATAGATTTTGGTTTACTCATAAGAAATTTCTAATCTAATCCCCGTATTTGAACTTTTGGTTCTATTTTTGAAGCTCCAGCAAAATTTGTTAATACAGGGCAGTGGCTAAACACTTTTTCCATTAGTTCTTCCACCTTCTCTTTTGGAGCAGATGATTTGATTCTTACAACAGGTTCTAGTTTATCATAACCAGTTAGCATATTATCATCGAGCCCAAAAATTGCACCAAGATTAATATGACCACGAGAAAATACTTTCATCTCTTCTATAGGAACGTCAAGAATCATACTCCAGAATTTTGTAACGGCAATAATACAGGCCCCAATAGAACCTAAAATTGCTAATAAAGGAGAAGGTCCTTGATTTGTTCCTCCTAAGCCTTCAGGAGCATCAATTAATACTACATGAGGTTTAGCCCCCATAGAAACTTTTATCTGCATACCTTCAGAGAGCATCTCACATTCTACATTAAAATTTTTTTCTCCAGCATTGATATCTTTTTTTATGGCTTCATAGGTTTCTTTAAATCCCATAAATAATCATTTTTTTAATATTTTTTATTATTTCTAATTAATAATAAAATAATATGAATATTTATTAAAAATTTTAAGATCTTTGATGTCAAGTTGAGATAAAATGTAATTAATCTATATGTGAAAATCGACAAAATTATTGACTGAATAAGATATTAAATAATTTAATTAATATATTAATATCTCAAGTTTAAAATTTGTTGAATGTTTTCAATCGTTTCTTTTAAATAATTTAATGATATAATAACTCTGTAATGCTTTTAGTAGATGATGGGAGGTGTCTGCTTTCTTTGCGCAAATAATTCATTGCTTTTTCTAATCCTTCTAATGTTAAATTGAACATAGGGAAAATTTTGGATAATATTTTCCGGGTATAACATGACCATTCGGGGTTTATAATCTCTGGATTTAACCATACAGAGAAAGGAAAATGATCTTTTAATTTTTGCATATAAATTACCCCCGGAACTTCATTGCGATGATAGTAGTAAATCGAACCATATCGGTCTGATAATTCATATGGTGCCATCGCTGCGTCTCCAACAATAATTGCTCTATATTTTGAATCATATTTACGAATAAAATCTTCAAATAAAATACTACGATTATCTTCTCGAGCTGCGGTTTCATATAATCGTTCATAGATACAATTATGAAAATAATAATATTTAAAATCACGAAAATGAGATAATTGATGAGCAGCAGAAAATAATTTGTTAACAAGCGTAGCATAAGGGGTCATACTACCACCGACATCAAGAAGTAATAAAACTTTTATATTATTCTTCCTCCTTTTATGAAAAACTAACTCAATATCTCCGCAATTTTTGCAAGTTTCATCAATTGTTTTATCTAAATCTAACTCATCCTGCTTTCCAATTTCTTCTAATTTCTTCAAACGTTTTAAAGCGACTTTAATTTGCCTTGTATCTAAAACAATATCTTTCCGATAATCTCTAAAAATTCGTTTTTCTGCAATTTGCACTGCCATTCTCGCACCGCTACTACCTCCAACCCTTATACCAAATGGATTTTTTCCAGAATGTCCCCAAGGAGATGTTCCCTTTTGTCCTATAAAACGATTACCAAAATTATGAGGCTCATCCTGTTCCTTCATAATTTTTTCAAAATATTCTTTTAATTCTTCTAGATCTTTAGGAATCATACCTGGTGGCAATTGAAGTTGAAAAGGGAGATTGTCGAAATCTAGTGGTTGATTTAACCAATCCCATATCTCATCTTTTATGGATTGGGGGAATTCTACATCCATATCTTTATAAAAAGAAGCAAAACATCTATCAAACAAATCAAAATCATGCTCTGATTTTACCAAAATGCTCCGACAAGTATAATAATATGAAACCATATCGGAAATAAGTCCTTTATCAAATGCCTCTAATAATGTTAAAAATTCCGTTATGCTAACTGATAATTTTCCCTTTAAAAAATAAAAGAAATCAACAAACATATTGTTTGAACATTTGATTTTAATTTTTAATTTAAATTTTGATTATTATTTTATTTATGGCTTTACAGAAAAACCAGTTTGTTTTGAGATATACTCCATATCTTGTTCTTTCTTAATGAGAACTCCCAAAAACGGAATATCTTTTTCCAAATCATCAGCAGTTATTCCACTTTTCAATAAAACTCCAATCCAATCTAATAATTCTGAAGTTGAGGGCTTTTTTCTAAGATTTTTATATGATCGAAGTGCATAAAATTGCTTTAAACATTGCATTAAAATATTCCTTTTTAGATTTGGATAATGTAATTGACAAATCTGTCCCATAAAATCTTTCTCTGGAAATTCAATCCAATGAAAAACACAACGTCTCAGAAATGCATCTGGTAGCTCTTTTTCATTATTTGAAGTGATTATGACAATTGGACGATAATTTGTTTTAATAACCTCCTTAATTTCCTTGATATAAAATTCCATTACATCCAATTCTTGCAAGAGGTCGTTTGGGAATTCTATATCAGCTTTGTCTATTTCATCGATGAGGAGAACAACTTGTTCATTAGAAACAAAAGCCTCACCTAAAGGACCATAAGTAATGTAATCCTTAATATTATTAACATTTCGATCATTTGAACCAAATCGACTATCATTAAGTCTTTGAACGGTGTCGTACATATAACACCCATCTATTGCTTCAGAGGTTGATTTAACATTCCAAACAATAAGACGTTTTCCTAATGCTTCCGAAATCGCATGAGCTAAGAGGGTTTTACCAGTTCCAGGCTCTCCCTTGACTAATAAAGGTCTCTCAAGCGCAATCGTAACATTAACAATATTTCTAAGTTGAGGATCAGCAATATATCGAATTCTATCTGTGTTCACATTGCCAATAAATTGATCAAATTGATAATTACTAGCCATTATATGTAAAGAAAAGAAATACAGAATTAAAAATTTGTTATTATTATTTTAAGATAGCCTAATCCAAAAAGAAAAAAAAAGAAAATAAAAAGAAGATTTTTTTCATTTATTTTGGCTTAAAATGGTAACTGAACATACCGTGTAGGCTCCACCCAAATTATGAGCGAGACCAATTTTTGCATCTGGGGTTTGTCTTCCATCTGCTCTCCCTTGAACTTGTTTAGATACTTCATAGAGCATCCGACAACCTGTAGCTCCGATTGGATGACCAAAACTTTTAAGACCACCCGATGGATTAACTGCAGTTTCTCCGTCCCAGTTAAACGTACCATTTTTTAATTCTTCAGCTGCTTGTCCTCTTTCACAAAATTGAAGATCTTGGCAATTTAGTAATTCAGTAATTGTAAAACAATCGTGGACTTCAGCGCAATCTATTTCTTTACGAGGATTTGTTATTCCTGCTTCTTTATATGCCAATTTAGCAGCGGTTGTTGTCGATGGAAATGATGTAAAGTCAAAATTTGGCGAGTACCAAGGCATATTTGTATAAACTGATAATGCATTTGCTTTAACTATAACATAATCGTCTCCATGGGCGTAACTTGGTGCAAGTTCAGGTCTAGTTAAAATTAAAGCCGCTGAACCATCTGACATTGCACAGCAATCAAATCGACCTAATGGATCTGCGATCATTGGAGCTTTCAGAACAGCATCTATTGAAACTTGTTTTCTAAAATGCGCTTTAGGATGATATGATCCATTATCATGATTCTTAACAGCAACCCTAGCAAGATCTTCTTTTGTCCACCCATAATCTTTAAAACTGCGAGTAGCCGCAAATGAAAACATAGCGGGTGCTGAAGGCATCGGAAGCACGGGGAAGCCAAATTCCCGAAATCCAGGTAATCCTTTAGAACCTTCATCTAAAAGTTTTTCAACTCCACATGCCAAAACAACATCATTCACTCCTGAAGCGACTGCATTGCATGCATTTCTAAATGCATCCATCCCTGAAGCACAATAATTTTCAATTCTTGTAATAGGCTTACCCCACAACTTCAAGGCATCAGCAACTGTTCCTCCTGAAAGCCCTGTAAAATAATATTGAATTCCTACCCAAATAGCTTCAATATCATCTCGTTTAACTCCTGCATCTGCCATTGCATCATCTGTTGATTTTATTAAAAGTGAAAATTGGTTTTCATCCCATAATTCTCCAAACTTTGATGCACCAACACCAATTATTGCAACTTTATCTTTTATTCCTTTAACAGCCATTTTTTATTACCTCCTTTATGGTCTCCCCCTTACGGGCCTACATTTCCAATAATAATTCATAAAATTTGCTCCTTCATGCACTTTTCTGAAAGTTAATTCAACTTCCATATCAATTTTTACTTCTTCTTCAGGTTTTTCGCATTCTGTCATATTACATAAGACACGACCACCACCATCTAAATCAATAACACATCTTGGGGTTGGTATGCTGTAATATCCACCACCGACCAGATGATCCAATGCAAAGGTAAATATTTTTCCTTTTAATTTTAAGGGAAGTTCAGTCAAGTCTCGACTTCCGCATTCACAGCAAATTGGCCAAATTGGATATTGAACAACGCCACAACTATTACATTTTATACCATGCAACGGATATATCGAAGCACTATCACGCCAAATAGTAACTGGAGATGATTTACGAATATAGCGATCTTTTACTAAATATTTTCTATTATCTATAAATTTAGTGTAATTTTTTAATTCAACCATACTCTTTTCTGATTTAATCATCCCCATTCTCGTCTTTTTTATATTTCTAATGCCTCTATCATTTTCAATTTTCATATAAAATGCTATTGCTCCATCACCATATCCGGCAAATATGATTTTCTGTTCAGGCTTAACTCTTTTCAGTGCTGTAATTAATAGCATGAAACAGAAAGGTGTTCCAGTGTCTCCAAGGGTAAAAAATAGACTATCCTGTATTTGTGCTTGAGAAAATTTCAACATTTTACTTACTCGACCGAGAAGTCCTGGATTATTGTAATAATAGACTACAATTCCCAAATCTTCTGGTTTTAAATTATTTTTATCCATAATTCCTTTCATAGCTGCAGTTATATTGTTTATATAACCATATTTTGCTTCATGTTTTGGTTCGAAACTTCTTACAAAAGAATCTGAGACAGTTCTTCTCCAAGGTCCAGTTACATTATCGGATACACTAAAATAGTTTTCAATTGATACCAAAACATCTTCATTGGTACCTTCTCCTATAAGAAAAGCAGCTGCTCCATCAGACATTGCATATTCAGACATTGTTGATGGTTCTGGTTCTCTTTTATCTGATGCAATTACAATAATGTTTTTGATATCTTCATTGCTTTTAATAGTATCAAATGCTCTTGCCAAAGCTGCTGCTCCAGCATTTATTGAATCTGTAAAATCCATGCTAATTATGTCCTTTTTTAGGTCTAGAACTGTAGCAATTAATGATGCAGAATTTTTCTCTAAATATGGTTGAGTAGTAGTGGCAAAATATAAACCATCAATAGTAGATTTATCAAAACCCCATAGACAATCCATTCCAGCTTCAACAGCCATAGTTACACTGTCTTCATCATGATTTGCAACTGTTTTATTTCCTGGAATTACAGGAAATCCCCAAGCTTCTGCAATTAATTTTCTTGAAAGTAAAAATTTGGGTAAATACGCGCCATAACTCTTTATTCCTATCATTTTTTTTTATCATCTTTTTTTATTATATTTGTGAATATTTTATGTTGAAAAATTTAATAATTTTCGGAAAAATGGTCACTTGTTAAATAGAATTGGAAATAAAAGAAAAAAAATCAATTAATTTTTTTTTTATAATTTCAGATAAAATATTTTAGTATTTGAATATCTTTTTTTAGTTTTTTTTTCTTATTCTACTTAATTAATAAATAATTAATAAATAATTTTGATTTTAGTGTAAATTATGAAATCTATGTACGAGTTAGGTGTTCCAGTTCCGGCTAATAAATCTTTGGTAGCCCGAACAATTAAAAATGTTACAAAGGAGCAACGCGAAAGAGTGCTTCAAGGAACAGAATATAATATGTTTTCTTTTCCAGCAGATTTACTTGTCTTAGATTTTCTTTCAGATAGTGGTACTTCAACAATGACTGATTTACAGTGGTCTGCTCTTTTTCATGGAGATGAGTCTTATGGGAGAAATAAAGGATATTATGTACTATTGGATGCAATTCGGGATACCTTTGAAAGAGGAGATAAGCCTAGAAAGGTAATAAATCTAATTCTCACAGGAGAAACAAACATACAGAAGTTATTAGATGAATTATATTTAAAATCATTTGAAGGTGGATTCGTTAATGGTGGAGTTTATCAACTCATTCGTCCTAATGCTTTTATTGTCCCTCAAGGTCGGTGTGCAGAGCATTTGTTATTTTCAACTCTCGCAGAAGTTTTAAAGAAAATTGACAGAGAGAAAAAATATTTTATTCCAAATAATGGACATTTTGATACAACAGCGGCAAATATTGCAGCTAATAGAATTATTCCTGTGAATTTATTTTCTTCTGATATTTTAGATGAGTTTCCTCTTGATCAGATTGAAATTAAAAATCCATTCAAAGGAGATATGGATACTAAAAAATTAGAAGAATTAATTAATATTGAGGGCCGAGATTCTATTCCTTTAATCTATTTAACAATTACAAACAATACAGCTGCAGGGCAACCAGTTTCTATAAAAAATATTAAATCAGTGCAAAAGATTGCCAAAAATAGTGGTATTCCTTTATTTTTTGATGCATGTAGGTTCGCAGAAAATGCCTTTTTTATCAAAAAATTTGAGAATGGTTATCAAAATCAATCAATCTTAAGAATAATAAAAGAAATGTTCTCATATGTGGATGGGTTTACTATAAGTTTCAAAAAAGATGGACTCGCTAATATGGGGGGAGGGTTATTCTTTAGAGATAATGGTGTTTTTCATAAACGTTTTTCTATTAATGGTGATATTGGTCTTCGATTCAAGGAAAAACAAATTCTAACTTTTGGAAATGATTCATATGGAGGTTTAAGTGGGAGAGATATTATGGCTTTAACAGTGGGTTTATATGAAATCGTAAAAGAACCATATTTAAATGGAAGAATTGGACAAGTAAGGGACTTTGCAAAAAAATTAGCTCAGAATGGAATTCCAGTTATTCTTCCTGCGGGAGGTCATGCAGTTTATATTGACATGGAAAAGTTTTTTCAGGGAACAAATATGAAAATTGATGATTTTGGGGGTGTAGGTTTTACTATAGAGCTTTTAAAACATTACGGAATAAGAGCTTGTGAATTAGGGCCTTTTGCATTTGAATGGGATAAAAAACCTCCAGAACAGAGAAAAGATATTTTTAATTTGGTGCGATTTGCAGTGCCTCGGAATGTTTATAATGAATCTCATATTGCATATGCAGTTGCAGCAATAACTGAGTTATATCATGACAGGCAAAAAATTCCTAAAGTAAAAATCTCACGTGGGGCTGATCTTAGATTACGACATTTTCAAACTGGACTTCAACCTATTTATAATGAGTAAAAAAAGAAATTTCGAAATACTAAATCAATATAGAATTATAATATAAAAATCGCTGCTGCAATTACTGTTGTCCATTCTTTTTCTACCACAACGGTTGCGGTTGCCGTTATACTTTTTGTTTTAATTGCTTTTCCTTTTTCTTTAAAAATTTTGATTTTTTCATCATAATCTAAATCTTGATTAAATCTGATACCCCAAGTTGTTCCTAACATAGATGCGGCTAAATCTTCAGCAATCATACCAGCTTTTCTACTTTCGATACCAAAAGATTGATACTCACTAAGATATCCATAAGAATTATTATTCACTAATCTTGCAACACCAATTGAAGCTGAGAGCAGTTTATCAAATTCATTAGAACTAGCTTTACTTATCACTGTATAGATAATTTGCCCAGGTTTTAGGAGTTTTAAGGCATCTGATAAAGAAATCTCCTCACATTCAGGAGGTATAATAGATGATACTTTTACTAAATTAAATTTTTCAATATCTGCATCTCTAAGTGCTAGCTCAAATGATTGAAGTTTATCAAAATGATTGCCAACACCTTTAGTAAAAAAAATTTTTTGGGGGATCATATAATTTTACCTTTAATGATATTGCACATTTGCTGAAGGTATATAAAAAGATATCAAGTAAAGAATTATTTTAACTTTATTTTTCGAAAGTTTTTTCTAATACAATTATTATAGGTTTGAAACCTCCACCTTTACAGATTACATCAATTACTTTTTTATCACCATTATATGCAAAATTAATTCTTATTCTATCAACGCCCCAGGATCTTAAGAGTTTCATCGCTCTATCAGCCAATAGCTTCCCTATACCTTTTCCAAGATATTCTTTCTTGGTTGCCCAACTTTCAAGATAACCAATATATTCACCGAGTGAAGATTTTTTAGCTTCTAATACTCCTAGAGCTACAACTTTACCTTCGACTTCAGCAACTAATGTCATTCTTTTTAAATTGGGTTTAAATTGCCGTAATCCGGAAGATTCTCTCCATTTATCTTCATTAAATCCCATGTCATATAATTCTGATAATTCTTTTAAAATTTCAAGAGTTTCTTTATAATCAGATTTTCGGTAATTTCGAATTATAATTTTATCTTCATCCATAATCAACACTATATTTATCTAAATTTTACATATATTTTTGTATTTCAATTAGTTTTGTAAAAATTTTTAATTTTTTATCTTTTTTAGATATATTCAAAATATAAGAATCTATATGGGGGTATAATGGGGCTACAAAGAGCAGCTCCTCATGTGGATACCATTCATCAACGATTTCGTTTAATATTTCTTTTTCAAAAAATTCTCTAATATGAGAAATTGTAACTTGCATAGAATTCATATTGCCTTCAGAATTGTTTTCAATAACAACTTCTAATTCTTGACTGTTTTTTGAAAAATTTATTTCTGAAATTTTAAAAGGATTAAAAGTTCCTTGTAACATTTTGGAAGAAGCTGCTTTTTCAAATAGATTTATATCATCATAGGGTGCCCCTTTAAATCCTTTTAATGAAGAAATATAGAATCCCTTTAGTGTTAAAAAAGACATAGCTTTCTGTTTCTTAATTGAATCAGATTTA
>JABUBO010000075.1_pt1 | contig 26682 bp, 22 predicted proteins | sample 7240361 | NCBI WGS metagenome assembly JABUBO01 (sample SAMN07256346, study PRJNA390944) | subsurface metagenome | isolation source: Methane hydrate marine sediment | place: Pacific Ocean: Eastern North Pacific, ODP site
GCACATCATCTCCATGGGCATAACTCGGTGCAAGCTCTGGACTCGTTAATATCAGTGCTGCTGAACCATCTGAAATAGCACAACAATCGTATCGACCCAAAGGATCTGCAATCATTGGAGCGTTTAAAACCGTTTCTAATGAAACTGGCCTTCTAAAATGGGCTTTAGGATGATGTGCTCCATTATCATGATTTTTTACTGCAACTCTCGCTAAATCTTCCTTGGTCCATCCATAATCTTTAAAACTACGCGTAGCTGCTAGTGAAAATATCGCAGGGGCAGAAGGCCTTGGATACATTGGATGACCAAATTTCCGAAATCCAGGTAAACCTCGGGATCCCTCATCTAATATTTTTTCAACACCGCATGCTAAAACTACATCATTAACACCTGAAGCGACAGCATTACATGCATTTCTAAATGCATCCATACCTGAAGCACAATAATTTTCTACTCTTGTAATTGGAATGCTCCACAGTTTTAAAGCATCTGCAAATGTTCCGCCTGATAATCCTGTAAAATAATAATATATTCCCATCCAAACTGCTTCAATCTCATTTCTTTTTACTCCAGCATCTGCCATTGCTTCATCGGTAGATTTAATCAATAAAGAAAATTGATTTTCATCCCATAATTCTCCATATTTTGTTGCACCAACACCAATTATGGCAACTTTATCTCTAATACCTTTTACTACCATTTTTTTTCATATTTTTAATAAAATTAAATAATATAATAACACAAATTTTTTTGAAAAAATCACCAATCCTTGAGATACTTTGTTAGATATTTCAAAATGTAGGTTGTTGATTTTGTATTACGCATTAACTTATCCAAATTACCTTGAAATTTAAATTTACCCATCCTCATCGCAATAGTTGGGTCTAATTCTCCTTTAAATAATCTTCTCCAATTAGGCTCATTTGCCGAAATATAACATTCAAAAGGTTTTTCGGATGGTCCACCAATGAACTCTACACTTCTAACTTTTCCGTGCCATAAATCAAGCCATAAATAATAATTTTTTTTTAATTTATTACCATCAGATAAAAACTCTATTGTAATAGCTCATTCCCAATCTTTTGCAATTTTCCTATAACTTTCATTTTCATTTAGATCATCCATTATCTTTTTTGCAATTTCTTGGTTAGGAATTTCCACCATAACAAGTTCTTGTTTTATCTCATTTTGAACCTTTTTAATTTAATTATCTTATAGTTGAAATTATTAAAAAAGATTTATTTGATAAAAAAATCAATAAATTTTAGATGAAAAAAACAATATTTGAAAACTTCGATGAAATAATTTAATCCATTCTCTAATATGTTATAATGAAGGGGAAATTGAGGGTTGGGGTTATGATTGTAAATATATAAATTCATCCTTTAACTGTCCGTTTTTACGCAATGACGATATACATTGTCCGATAAAGAATGGTTTTAAAATATGCCCGAATAAATGTACTGTATGTAAAAAAGGAGAAATTGATTATTGGGATCTAACTCCTGCCGAAATTATTTTTCAATGTAGATTTTGCCATACATTTTATCCAATATCTTTTGAAAAAGAATTATTAATATATTTTTCTTTTTGATTGTTATTATTTTATTATTGACATAATAAAAACAAATTTTTATCAAAAACAATAACGTTTATTTATTGTATTTTAAAAGAAGATTTTTATGATAATAGACGAAGATTTCATTCTTGAAGAAATTAAGCAGAGAATAGATATTCAGTATTATTATAAAGTTCTTAAAGATAAAAAAGAGATTAAGCCGGAATGGATGCTTGAAGAACAGAAACCTGAAAGTTTTGTGGAGCAAATATTTTTAAATATATTGAGAATTTTAAAAATCCCCGAAAAACAAATCATTTCTCAGAATCGTGTTAAAACTTTTGATTTGTTTAAAGAAAAGAAATATCGCTATCCAGATTTTAAAATAATTAAACATCGAAAAAGCGAAAAAAATCTATTGATCGAGTTAGAACCATTCAATTCAGATATTCAAATTGGAATAAAACAAGCAAAAGAATGGATTCAAGATATCAATATCGGTTCATTTAATAACGCCATGGCTATTAACTTGAGTAATTTCATATTAATTTTTTTTAAAGGTAATACAGTTCGAGAAAAAGAGCTAAATATTGAAGAAGCATGTAGTTATATTTCAGACGTTGTTTTTGGAAAGAAAATAACGATTAATTTAGAGAAAATTAACAAGATAACTGAACAGTTTTATAACCAATTCTTCGCGTTAATACATGGTGGATCCTATATTAGCACCAAAGAAGAAAGAATTTCGATATCTGAAGAAAATTCTATTTTTAAAAACCTCATATATGATGAAAAGTTATATGAATCTGAAAAAATTGAATTTTTATATACAATTTTCAATAGACTCATTTTTATTAAGATTTTAATGGATTGGGGGTCGATATTTAATCTTTTTAACTATCTGCGTCAAGTTCCAGAACATTTAATGCATACCGAATTAAATAATCTATTTTTTAAAACACTAGCTGTTAAAAAAGAAAATAGGGTTAATTTACCCAAAGAATTCGAGAATGTTCCATTTTTAAATGGAGGTCTCTTTAGACTTACAAAAGTCGAAGAAGATAATCCTAATTTAATGATTGAAGCAAAATATTTACTAAAAATTTTCGAATTTTTAGAAAAATATTCGTTTTTAGATAATGGAGCAGACGAATCTTCATTAAATAGTGAGATATTAGGTTACATTTTTGAAAAAACTATAAAATTTCGTAAAGGTACTGGTTCATATTATACTCATAATTTAATATGCGATTTTATTTGCGAAAATGTATTATATCCTCATTTACTTATCAGAATAAACGATTTTCTTAAGGCAAAAGGATACAAGGAAAGTGAGTTACTTGAGAATTTTGAAGAAATTTTTATGCTAAAAGAAAAGACATTACTAGGAGTTTACGAAAAAATTATAAAAAATCTTAAAGTTTGCGACATTTGCGTTGGTTCAGGCGCTTTCTTGTTATCAATGGGTAATTTGTTATTAGAAGTTCATAAAAGAATACTAAAAACATTAAATAAAGAAATAAATGAAACCAAAATTAAACATTATATTGTCGAATACAACTTATATGGCGTAGACTTGCTACTTTCTGCAATTCAAATATGTCTGTTAAGATTATGGCTTTGGATCTCGGAAGATTCCGAAGAAATTATGCCTCTTCCAAATATTGAATATAACTTAAGAGTAGGAAATTCATTACTGGGAACTGTATCACAAATTAACATAAGCACAGTTAATTATCAATTTATTAACAAAATACAGGGCACTGATTTCCTAGACTTTAGCGATCCTAAAATTTCGAAAATTTTAGAAGAATTAGAAAGTGGAGTAATTACTTTTTCTTCATTAAAGTCTCTTAAAACAACATTAATTGATCTTTATTTATACAGTCACGATAAAAATACTATTTTACTAAAGGATTTAATTGAAAGCCTAAACAATCTTATTGTTGATGACGCAGATAGAATTTATCTAAACACCCTAAATGATATTATTAATAAAAAAAACCTAAAAAACAATCTGAATACAGAGTTCTTGAGAAGAATGAAAGCGTTTCATTGGTATTTAGAGTTCCCGCAAGTTTTTCCTAAAGGTTTTGATATTATTATTGGAAATCCTCCTTATGTCTCAGTCAAATTTATGGAAAAAATCCCAATTGAACAAGATATGCAATCCATAACTAAGGAGTTGAAAAAAAGAAGGAAAAAGATAAAAAAATTAAAATCTGAAAACACGATCGAAAAATATAAAGAGATTATTATATCATTGAAGAAAGAATTAAAAGAAAAGGAAGTATTATTAGAAACTGATTATTATAAACAAGAGAAAATCGATAATTCCTTATATAAGAATTTTCTTAAAAACAATTATAATTGGGCCTATAAGATCTATGACATATTAATTCCATTTTTTGAGAGAGGATTTTCTCTATTAAAAAACAATAACAAAACATATCTTAGTTTTATTACTTCAAATAAGTATTTAGCAACGGATTACGGCGTAAAAATTAGGGAGGACTTTCTAAAGAGTTACAACATCGAAATTTTAGTTGATATATCCATGATAAAGGTATTTAAAGATGCTGCAGTTTATCCAATTATTACTATCTTAAGAAATTTTAGTGAAAAGGAGGGTTCGATGATACAAGTAGGTAGATATTCGGATATAAATGAATTAGGAAATTATTTACATCCTATAGAGCTGGTGAGATATAATAACCAAGAAACTAATTATTTGATATATATTCCTCTTCACCTCAAATCGTTCGAATTATTTGATAAATTATATTACCATCCCAATTGTTCAACCGTTGGAAAAGAGTTTATAAATTGTTATCGAGAATTTGATTTTACACAATGGGAAAATTACGAAGTATTTGTATCAGAAAATAAAGGAAAAAAATTAGGAGAAGATTACTATAATTATGTTACTAATAACGATATTTTCCCCTTCCAATTAAATCCTGTAAATCAATTCTATTTTTTAAGAGAAATTCCGAATTCAAAAAATCCAAATAATTTAGAAATTGTAGAGGAAAAGTGGAATATTTTTCAAAACGAACTTCTTATGATAAAAGAGGTGGCTTTAGACTTAATGTGTGCCATTGGGAAAAATTATGCAAATATTGGAAAGATATACGCATTGAAATTAAACCCAAATTCAGACCTTAATTATTTATCTAATTACTATTTTCTGGCTTTATTTAATTCAAAATTATTAGATTTTTACTTTAGGGTTATATTTTGGAATACACATTTAAGTGGAGGTTATTTAAACTTTCACTTTAGCTATCTGTCTCTCCTTCCTGTTCTTAGAATAGATTCAAAATCGTTGGTGTATAAGCAAATTGTATTTTTTTCAAAATTGCTTTCCATGAAATACATAGATTTGGTAAAAATATTATTAGATTTATTGATCTTAAAAGCTCACTTTCCAAATGATTTAGATCTAAAAGATATAGACCTTACCTTTTTAGAAGCTTTTCTTGATATACAATTAACCAATGAAATTATAGAAAATGTCTTAATAGAATTAAGAAAAATTGAAAGTGAAGTTAATAAATTAGCTCAAAACAATTTATATCAAATAATGGTTAAAGAACGGCAATTTGAAAAATAAAGATGAATGAAAGTGGCTATTATTAACTCAATTTTTTTAAGAACTGATAAAAAATTATAAGATTTAAATATTCAAAATATTTATGTTATTATTAATCTTTATGATTTTTACTCTAATTCAAATAAGCTTCATAATGAAATGACTCTAATCCTAAATCATAAGTGGATTAAACTAATTGAAAATGCATGAAGATTAAGTTAAAATTTGAAACGATTCTTCTAATCTTAATAGTTTATAATTAAAACCTCTTTAATTTGCCCCCTACCCGAAGCATCTGAATTTATAGCTCTTTTTGCATAAACTGTTTTTAAATCATATTTTTTATACAAATCTAAAATAAATTCATTATAGGAATTACTTAACATAACTTTACATCCACGATTATCTAACTCTTCATAAACTTTAAACAATCTCACTTGATCCTTTTTATTAAAATTCTCTTTGGTATAACTAGTAAAATTAGCAGTAGTCGAAATTGGTTGATATGGAGGGTCAAAATAGATAAAATCATCCTTTTCAGCTAATTCTAAACATTCCTTAAAATCTCCATTAATAATCTGAATATCTTTCAGTATCATATTTACAGCTAATAAATTTTCTTCATCACAAAATTTAGGATTTTCATATTTACCAAAGGGAGCATTAAATTCTCCTTTACTATTGACTCTATATAACCCATTAAAACAACATTTATTTAAAAAAATAGTTCGAGAAGCCCTCTCTATGGATGAAAGCTTTTTAAATTCTTCTGGGATTCTGTCAAGGCTTCGGATTTTATAAAAGTAATCTTTTTCGTTTTTATGTTTTTTTAAAGATTTAATTAATTCTCCAATTTTATTCTGAATTACTCTATAACAATTTATTAATCCTTTATTACTATCAATTAGGATTGCTTTATTTGGTAGTAAGTAAAAAAACAATGCTCCTCCTCCAACAAATGGTTCTAAATATTTATTAAAATTTTTTGGAAGGTATTTATCAATTTGCCCTAATAATTGTTTTTTTCCACCTGCCCATTTAATAAAAGGGTGTGGAACGGCGACAATTTTCTTATTTTTCTTATTTTGCCTTCTTTTAAAATTTCGAAGTGAAACAATATTATTATCTTCCCCGAAATAATTTAAAATGCTTCCTTGAAATTTATTTGCTCTCAATATCCTTCTTGACTTTAAACTCTAATCGATAATAAAAACTATGTTTGTTTTCATTATTAAATGAATCATTTTGAAAAAATTAAAAGCGTTTTTCTTGAAATATGAAAATATCTCTCTGTAGAATTATTAATTGTTTTATATAAAAGAAAAAAATTTAAAAAAAATGAGTTGTTTTTTTTTAATTTTAAATTAATTTAATCGTATCTCTTTCTTGTGAATAAAAGCCAGAAGAAACCAACTAATCCGATAATAAAAGCTACTATTATTATATAATTCGGCCAATAAGTAACATCAAAAGAAGCTGGAGCACTAATCCAACTTATTATCGCTGAAACCCCTGTCACAACCATTAAACTTAGAACTACAAGTGCTTGTCCCATAGCCCATTCTTCTTCTTTAAACATTCCTATTCCCGCAACTAAACACCAGAAACCTAAAGCTACCGAGATTAGACCTTGTGAGCCAAAGAACGATAAAGCAGCAGCTGTATCAGGATTCGTTGCAAAATCACTCAACCAAACTGGAACCAAAATACCGCCCCATGCCAAGAAATCAAGAATTCCTTTTACTATAAAGAAAACACCAACTATCAGCAGCAAAATATTCAATAATTCATTTGAATCTTTTTCAACTTCACTCATATTGAAATCATCCTTTAAATTTTTAATTAAAATTTAAGTTTTGTTTATGAATAAATCAATTGATAGTTATAAAGTTTGTTTATATATTCATAATATTAAAGGTATTAATTAAAAAACGTTCAGAATTAGTTAGATTTTATTTAAACAATGATAATACTGCTGATAACTGATAATAATCATTAAATTAAATACATTAATCTTATAATTATGGTCAGAGATAAACCAATTCTTTTTGAAAGATCTCCAAACTTAAAGGATAGGATTCCATGGGTCGCTATAGGCAACTATCCGACTCCTGTTCAAAAGATGGAAAATTTAGGAAAGGAACTTGAGCATAATAACCTATGGATTAAAAGGGATGATATAAGTACCGATTTCTATGGTGGAAATAAAATCAGAAAATTCGAATTTGTTTATGGGAAAATTTTAAAGTCTGGAAAAAAAATCGTTGTAACTGCTGGTGGCATAGGCACAAACCATGGATTAGCAGCTGTATTTGTTGGGAATAAATTTGGATTGAAAACACGATTATATTTATTTCCTCAGCCCTTGACATGGCATGTTCAGCGATCATTATTATTATATAATCATCTTGGTGCAGAGATTAAATTTGTAAAAGGCGTTTATAGATTAGTACTTAAACTTCTTGGATTAAGATTATTTAAACGAAAATATTATTTAATGCTTATTGGAGCTTCACCTCTGTTGGGCATTGGTACCTCCCTTGGAACGTTAGGTTTTGTAAATGCAGTTTTTGAATTAAAAGCACAAATAGACGCTGGAAAATTACCTGAACCTGATTATATATTTGTGCCATGCGGTTCTACTGGAACTGCAGGAGGTTTAATTGCTGGATGTAAAATTGTTGGATTAAAAACAAGAATTAGGCCAGTTAGAGTAGCTGATGCGATCGTAATAAATACTAAAAATATTGCAAGAACTGCAAATAAGGTTATTAAACTTTTACGCAAATATGATAAGCCCGTTCCTGATATTATAATAAATGAAAATGATTTTGATTTAGAAATAGATTATTATGGCTCAAATTACGGTGTTAAAACAAAGCGTGGTCAGGCAGCTGTTGATAAAATTTACGAATTAGAAGGAAAACAGAAAGATTTCAAAATTGAAACAACTTATACTGGAAAAACATTAGCAGCGATGATTGATTTTGCAAAACAACCCGAAAATAAAGAAAAAGTTCTATTATTTTGGAACACCTATAACTCAGTCTCATTAGATGATCATTTAAAAAATACAAATTTTAACTATACCCAACTTCCTAAAAAATTTCACAAATTTTATGAAACATCTTTTCAATGCTGGAGAATAAAAAAGTGTTTAGAGCAAAAGAGGAAAAAATGTCCCTCTTACTTATGTGATGAATATCGATGTTGGAAAGTTAAAGTATGCTCTGAACAAGAGAGAAAGAATTGCATCGCTTATAACCAATTAAAGGATATTATTAAGCTTGAAGAAGCATAATTTTTCAGACTTCTATTTTATTTAAATTGAAAATATTGTTATAAAATCTAAAAATAAAATTTATTTCATAGTAATAAATTAATGATATATTATGAGTAAAAAAAAAACTGTACAAAAAGAAGAAGAAATTGATGACATTCCAGATAAAGAGGAAATAAATTTAGAAGACTGGGACGATGATTTAGAAGAAGAAACCTATGTGGATCTAAGTAAAATTGAAGATGAGATGCTGTCAAATGAGACTGATAAAGAAAGAGCTGGGCGTTCAGCAAGTGAAATTGAAAAAATGTTGAAAGACACAGTTTGCGTAAATTGTTTGGGAAGTAGTTCAAAGAGAAATTGTTCGATTAGAACGGACTATGGTTGTCCGCCGGATAAAGCCAATAAATAGAAGTATACAATGATAATTTAAACAAACATTTAAAAAATAAAAAAAGGATCCTTCAGAATTCATTTTTTTTTCAAGTTTTTATTTATGTTCTTTTTTACAGTATTTAAGTTAAAATAATATAGGAAACCATGCTTTCGAAAAATAGTAAAAGAATAATATTAATTATTGTGGATATTTTCTTTTCTGCTTATATTTTTTATGTCAATGCATCTTGGAAAAATCCTTTTTATACATGTTTTATATTATCCCTTACAACTTTTCTAATTGTATTAATTCCATTTGAAGTTTATTGGAGTTTCCGTGATATATGGTTTGATAGATGGAATAAGATTAACCTGAAAAATATACACGTGGAAAAAATAAGCATTTCTGTTGATGGGGGATCTTTATCTGGTGCAATATATCAATTGAAAATTTCTAATTCAACTCATTTATCTCAAAATAAACCCATAATCATAATATCCCCGGGATTTTCAGATCTAAAAGAAGATTTAGAATATTTTTTCCTTCCAATCGTAAATTCTGGTTATCCAGTTCTTGCTTATGACGCTCGTGGTACTGGTGAATCTAAAAAAGTAGGAAAAAAAGCTGATATTAAGAATAGAATTAATGATTTTTTACATATTGTGAGATGGATTCAAAAAAATGATAAGTTAGGCAATAAAGAGATTTATACAGCCGGATTTAGTATAGGTGCGTTGACCATTTTATGTGGAGGTTTTCCTTTAGAAGAAATTAAAAAAATATTTGCAGTATCTGCAATTGCTGATTTTAGAGAAAATATTCCTCATTTTAATCCAATTGTGTGGCTTCGATATTTCTTTAAAGGAATGCACCAATTTCCCAACGAAGAAACCAATTTAGCAATATCTCCTTATCATGTGATTAAAAACTTTAAAACTCAAAATTTTTCTGGTTCCGAGGCTAAATGGAAAGAATTCACCAAAAAAGTAATGTTAGTTCATGCAAAAAACGATAGAATCGTAAAATTTAAGAATTTTATAAAAAATAAAGCATTGTTGGAGTTATCAGAAAAAAATACTTTAGTTTTTAAAAAGGGAGGTCATTTGCTTAAAAAGAATGAATTGTCTATAGTTACTTATGCCTTGAATTTCTTTAAAAATTAAAATTTACTACTGCTTTAATTGTTTCTCTTACTATCTCTATTGTTTTATTGATATTATCAATTTTTTTATTAAAATAGACTTGGTTGCTTTTGCATTTCTCAATTTCTTCTAAAAGATTAAAAAATTGTTTGTCACATTCTAATTTAAATGTGAATGTTTTAGGTCTTTGAGTAGAATGTCCCAACCATACAAAACATCCATGATCTTCTGGGTGAAGAAATGCTGGTTGTCTTATATCCCACATGAGATCTTTCAATTTACTTTGAACATTTCTTGCAATTGATCTGCAAAAATCACCACTCTTGTAATTATAAATATAAGCAAAGGGCAATTTGTCATTATTTTTCTCCCAAGCTTCTTTTAAATTCTCTCTTAATTGTTCCCCTTGGTTAATGGTAATATTAAAATGATGGTGATCTAAATCTGGATGGGGTTTCACAAATAATGGTTCTCTTTTAGGTAAAACTTCTCTTTTTACGAGATATTCAACAATCCACATTTTATAATAATGCTCTAATTTGTAGAAAGCATTTAAATTTTTAACCATATCCTCTGTAAATCTTCTTAATAATGAAGTTTCATGAAAATCGATTAAATATATCTCGAGATCCCTCTCCCAGTATTTCTGAATAAAATTTTTAAAGACTAAAGCATTTTCCGGAATAATATATGGGTTATTGTCCTGATCTTTCTCTATATAATTAGGAATAAAAGTCTTCCTCCAATATTTATTTAAATTGTCACCATTTTTCAAATAATAACCGGATTTATTATCAGGTCGAGGGTTTAAAAAACCATAAGGGTTCATTAATGGAAAAAATATCATCATCGAATACTCCGGCTCTTTAGGAAGAAATTCACTATTATTTGTCGTGATTAATTCAGTTAAGTATGAAATGATACCGAAGAGCCCTGAGTATTCATTATGTTGCGACCCGACAAAAATAAACACTCTTTTTAATTGATTTAAATCTTTCGGCTTATTAATTATTAGAACTGGAATTTTTCCATCTGAAATTTCTAGAAATACAAGTTCAATGAGAATATTTTTATTAAAATTGTCGAAGATTTCATAAATTTCTTCTAATAAATTGCTTCTATCTTCTGGATTTAAAATCTTTTTTAAGATATTTGCATCAATATAATAATCTAATTTATTCAATTAACCTACTCCAATCTGAAAAATTAATAATTTTATAATAATTTTCGGTGATGCTTTTAAAAAGTACGCATCCAATACAAAACATATCAACAAAATCCTCATCAGAGAGGTTCAATATATCTCTTGTTCTTGGTGATATGGCTAATGCACGATCTACCTCAATGTTTCCATTATAACCACTTAAATTAACCACAAACTCCTGTTTATTCAATGTTCCTCCATAAGAATTACGCGCAATTCTAACCAAACCACCAATTGGAATTATTTTTCCTTCTTTTTGACTCAAATAAATTCTGATATCAAAAGTGTGATTTCCATTTCTCCAATTAATTAAGGAGAAATTTGCTATTTCCATAATTGTGTAGGGATATGGATCCCGATTTTTAAGAAATTTTCCGAAAAATTCATCTTTACTTTTTTTAATAATTTTTTTAAAATTAGAGGGATCTTCGTCAGAACTAATAGGAATAATACCTGCTCCACCAGATCCACCACTTGGCTTGATAATAAAATTTGTATTGTAATTTTTAACAACAAAATCCATTTTTTTCAATAAATCCTCTTCATTCATTCCTTTACTAAACATCAGATATTTTACTCGATATTTTTTTAACTTACTTTTAGCAAAATATTCAGCCAAATAAGTTAAAGATTTATCATCTGTAATAAAAAAAATCGGATTGACAATAATTGAATTAATTTTTCGAAAATCTTCTCTCATTAATCGCTTAAAATCTTCTTCTCTTATCCTACGAGCAATTCCATCTCCGATTAATAAATTTATTTTTTGATCTTTATACATAACCCAATTATCTCTAAATGAGATATTCAAGACTATATTTTTATAATCTGTGATAAAAAATGCCACATCTTCAGTAAAAAATCCTTTAAAATTTAATTCAGTATAAATATTGACGCTATTTCCGATTTCTAATATTTTTTTTTTCAAATATTCTAATAGAAAAATCTTTTCATGAAGCAGCGCATCATCAATAGGCGTGCCAACTAAAATAAAGAGCTTATTATCTTCTCTTTTATTGTTTTTTAAGGAATTTTTTATGGCTTGTAAATATCCATCATATAACAATCCTTGTTGTTTAGATGTTATGATTGAAAGACCTCTTGATGAGCCTCCATTCGTCTCAAGTATGAAAAATCTTTTACGCCCATTATTTTCTTCCACCATAAAATCAATAGCCCCAGCATAAAACATTTCTTTCTCAATTAAATAATTCTCCTTTGATTTCTCCAGTTTTTTTAATGCCCTTTCTCTGAGTTTATCAGCGTATTTATCATCCTGTGATTCTCTCAATGATTTAAATGATATTAAATTTACACCAAAATATTTACCTAATTCAATTAAATCTGAATCATCTAAGTTCAATTGTTTTCCCCAAAATATTTCAAATATAAAAAAATTTTTTTACCTTATGAGAAATCCCTACGAACAACATCAGCAATAATGAGATTTCTGAAATTAAAGACATAGAATCACTTACTTCTTTAAAGATATAAATACCCCTGATAATTTCCCTTGACGGAGAGCCTAAGACTTCCTATTACGATCTTTTTAATTTTAATTTGCTCCTTATAATTAAAATCTGAATACAAAAGAAAATATTGTTTCTCAGTATTTATGTTAAAAAGAAGTCCTATATTAATTAGTTCATTCTTTTCGGTTTTTAAAGCAATAATTACATAATGATAAGGTAATTTTACCAATTCTTCTAAATATAATTGTTTTTCGATAATTTTCTCATTTTCCAAGTCATACTCCTCTTTAATCAGAATTATCTCATTAAAAGGAACAGTAATTTTGCGAAATTGTTCAAAAACCATGGCAAATTGCCTTTGTCTTAAAAACCGGCGATCTTCTTTAGTTCTTTCAAAATAATATTTATTTTCAGCATCTATTAAAAAGATTTTTGGTTTTGAACTGAGTTTTTTTATATCTTTCTCAATTTCCTCTAACTCTTTTACTTCCTTGTTTTTAAATATGATAGCATAATCTGGTTGAATCATAGAAGTAAAAAACTTTTTATAAAGTATACCAGTTTCTGTCTTGATCCAGCCATCTGTATCAATAAGAATAAATCGAATTTCTTTATTTTTCTTGCAAAATTCTTCGATTAATTCTTTAGAATAGTGTGGTAAGATATATTTCAAGTCAGCTTTTGGAAACGTAGAACCAATAAATTTTGTGTCTTTAGAAAGAAAATCTTGAGTTGATAAAATATGTGAATCTATCATTCCAATATTAATCGTTGTGGGAATATACATCTGCTGTTGCCCTAAGTCTGAATCTAAATATCCTCCCTTTAAACCCTCTGCTAATAATTTATTGGCTAAATATTTAATAATTGTCGTTTTCCCGCTGCTAAGACCTAATACCATTATTTTTACTGGGGTAGTACTGGTCGATTTTTTAATATCTTCAATAATTTTATTAGAAATTTTAGCCCAAATTCCTGGAATCGAATTATCCTCCAATTCAATAACCTGGTCTTCATTCGCCACATAAATATCAATCTCAGAATCTTCCAAAAATAATAAAGGATACCTTATACCGGTTGTAATAATTATTACATTAGGATCTTTTTTATTCGGTTCTAAAAGATCTATTCTTTCTCTTTTGCCTTTAACCTTTATAACTTTTCCAAAAATCTCAACTTCTCCATTTAATAATGCGGCCTTAGAAGGTCCAGCTAATAAAATTGATTGTCCTTTTTTGTATTTTTTTATCATATCTTAATCCTCTTTCCCCTTTATAGCAATATTATTGAATTGCTTTAAAATACTAATTTAGAAGATAAAAATTTAAATATCACATTTTAATTTCCAAAACTTTAAAAATTTCACTAAATCCAAATTTAGTAAATAAACTACTTGCGCCTTCATCTAACTCCGTTTTAACAATGATTCTTACAGAGTTAATATGGTTCCTTTTAAAGAAATCAATCGAATATCTTATTAATTCTTCCCCTAAACCTTCTCTTCTATAACTTGGATCAACTATTAAGTTTGAAATATTTCCAAATAAAAATCCAAAATTTGTTTTTCTAATAGAAATCAAAGCCATCCCTGCAACCTTGTTTTTTATCTCGTTAATCGCAACTATCATTTCATTCTTAACATCTTTCTTAAATTCCGCTATTAATGAGTGCTTCCAACGTTCCTCGTCAAATTCTTGATTTGTTATTGAACATAATTGTTTCATTAGATTAGTGATTTCTTCTGTATCTTTCTCCGTAAATGCACGAATTTGCATGATACTATATTTTTTTCCTTCAAATTTTTTATAGATCTATATTGCGAAAATATCGAATATTATTTTAATATTTCCTTTCCATTATTATATATATTCCTAGAATTTTAAGAAAAAGATATATAGATAAGCATTTTATATTTTTAACATAGATAAACTCAATATTGAATGAAATATCTCCCTTTCGTTGAGAAAATAATTATGAATGATGAAAAAAAAGAAAAAGATGATTCACTTTCAGATGCCCTATCCGCATTAGGTTGGATAGAAGAAGAGGAAGGCAAAGAAAGCAAGGAAGAAATGCCGTCTTCTTTAGAAGATCAAGTTAATTTCTTACTGAAAAAAAATAAACAATTAGAAGAACAAAATTTAATGCTAAAAAATTATATTGAACAGTTGGATTCAAGTTCCTCTAAAGCTGAAAAACCTGAAGTCCCCAACGATTTTGAGTCAAAAATTAATGAAAAAGATGGAATTATTTCTAAATTAACGGCAGAAAGAGATAACATTAATAAAAAATTAAAAGAACAAAGAGAAAAAATCATTTCCTTGGGTTTAAAAGTTGGGGGACAAAATGATTTATTGATTGAAAAAGATAAACAAATCAATGAGTTTTCTGTAAAATTTAGCCAATTAAATGAAAAGGAAAATCTAATCAAGCAACTTGAAGCAAAAATTAAGGAATTTGAATTAGGAGAACATGGTATTAGTGAATTTCAAGAAAAAATTAAACAACGAGATTCTCAAATTCAAGAACTCCATCAACAAATTCAATATCTTGAGAAAGATACTATCCAAAAGTCTAAGTATGACAAATTAAAAGTTATTATTGAGAAGAAAGATGAAATTATAACACAAAAAGAAAAAGCTCTTTTTGATAAAGAAAACTCTCTCAGTAAAGCAAAAGAAGAAATTAATGAATTAACAGGAAAAGTTAAAGAAACAGAAAAAATTCACGAAAAAATAGGAGAAAAAAATGAAGAAATTAATTTTCTTAAAGGGGAAATAAATCATTTGAATCAACAACTTGAAAAATCCAAATCATTGCAAGATAAAATTAAAGAATTTGAAGAGCAACTTATTAAACGAGAAAGAGAAAATGTGGAAATCACTAAATCAAGCATGGCATCAGAAGAAATCGTAAAGAGAGTTGAACAAAAACTCGAATTAGCTCAAAAGGAATCTGTAAAAAAAGATATTGAAATTGAAAATTTGAAAATTAATTTCGAGAAAGAATTAGAAGCATTAAAGGCTAAAGAGAATAGTTATCTTGATAACATTCAAATCCTTAAAATGGAAAATTCACGGATGGAAAAGGAATCTGGAAAACTAAAAGATGAAATAATTGATTTAAAAAAGAAAATTAAAGTCCTACGTAGAGGTAGTTCTTAAAAAATTTTTGCTAAAAAAGAAAATGAATAAAAAATATTTGGAAATTTTTTTCTCAATATTCTGGATAGATATTAATATTTATAATAATTTATTTTTGATATATAACTTACATATTTAAAAAAACTGATTTAAATGTCTGAAGAAAATAAAGAACCAGAAAAAGAAACTGAACCAGAAACTCCTCCCCCAAGCGAAGAGTTCTCAGATATATTAACCGTACCAAAACCTGAGGGACGTCGAAAATGCCCTAAATGTGGTGAGGTACTTAAACATATGATTCACGAGAGTGTCGATAAGGGAGTGATCGTTCTCGACTATCCACGAATCTGGGGAAAGAAGTACTTATGTGGACTTTGCGGGGCAATATGGAGAGAAAGATGAGAGTAATGGGCCCTATAAGCATCGAGAATATGAGAATAGTAATATCTTAAAACAAAATGGAAAAAAAATAATTTTTTAAAGTACCTTAATTCTCTTTCTTTTTATTCTAGCAAAATTCATAAAAATTAATTTCGGAAACAAAAAATTGTCCGACTATATAGATTTAAATTTCCGGTTTGATAATTGTTTTATTGAGAAGTAAAGCAAAGTGAAATATTTATTGGTCTTTCGAAAATTTAAAGTAAATAAATATCTAGAATTGAAATTAGAGGGCGATGAGACAGTAATTTATGTTAATGGCAATAAATTCGGTCAGTGCAAATTTCTTTTGCTTAATATTCCCATTGATGAAATTACATCCCTTGGAGAGATCGAATCTATTGACGAGGCAGCAGAAAAATTAGACAATTCTTTAGAACCTATAAGAAATAAGCGTATTAATAATATTCCTCCCGAAGTAGAGTTCTGGGGGCACTGTTCGAATCTACAGGTATGGGCTGAAAGTAATTATGACACGAGGCTAATTCACAAGAATTTAGCATTCCATTTACTTCATAAATTAAGTAAAGCAGGCGATCCCGTCGCGAAAAATATGTTCAAAGAAGAGATCGTGAAAAGATTTCTGAGCGGACACCCTTCTGTTATGGGATATTTATTTGAAAATGGATTTATTAATTATCTAGAAATTCAGAAAGAGTGCATAAGAGACGAAACCTACGATTATTTAATTGAACAATTAAAAGAGCAGGAGATTAAGGAGAATTTTGTAATATATGAAAACCGAATAATCGGTGTTATGAGTCGGAGGAAAAGATTGACCTTAACTGAAATGCATTACAGACATATCTTCCCTGAACTTCCTTATAAGAAGATTGATGATATTACCAAGGTGGGAGGGCTCGAGAAACTTAAAGACTTAGAAGTTTTAGATATGAATGGTAATAACGTCTCGGAAATTAAAGGACTGGAAAACTTAATAAATTTAAAAAGTTTGGATATATCTCATAATAAAATCACCGAAATTAAGGGACTCGATAAACTCGTGAATCTGGAAAAGTTAAATTTGGGAGGTAGTAAAATAATCGAGATAAATGGGCTCGGAAATCTGATCAATCTAAAAGTGCTAAATCTGTCCGGAAATCGGATTACCGAACTAAAAGGACTTGAAAATCTTGTGAAATTGAGAGAATTGCATCTAAGGAATAACAATATTCTAGAAATAAAAGGACTTAAGAATCTTATACATTTAGAAAGGTTAATTCTCTATAAAAATCCAATCACAGATATAAAAGGATTAGAAAACCTTAAAAATCTAAAATATCTCGGAATCAATGGAAGTCACTTACCAAATTTTGGTACTAATGGAAAAAAATATGTAGAATTTTGTAAAAAAAAATAAAGAATTCATCAAAGTAATTTTCATAATTGATCATCAATATATGACTTGAAATAAGGAGATAAGTAAAAATGTCTATCCTTTATTAACCAGTCATAAACGTCCATATCACCACCATTTTTGATATATTCATCAAAGTTGGACAAAAATTTATCAATTTCTCCTTTTATGAAATTCTCGAAATCATCTTGCTCAACCTTTCTTTCTAAAAATTTATATTTAAAAGTAACTATTTCTGAAACAAGAAATTTATTTCTATCTTTTATTACAAGAGAAATGGGGACCCAATACCCTTGAATCCCTCTTCCTATCTCGCCTCCTATCTTTACATAGACAACGAGTTTATTTATATCTTTTTTGCTCGGATCTTTCCAACTTTCAATAGCATCTTCTAAAGATTTTCTAATAGTAGAAACGGTTGTGGACTCTTGTGGTCCATCCGTTTTCAGTCTAAGCGTCTTTACAGGTTTTATATTTACCATATCCGTAATTATCTGTTTTATAATTGCATCTCTTAATTCGCCTAAATTATCAACTCTCTCATCAACTATTGTTGGGTCTGCTTTAATTTTATCGTTTAGATATTCGGCATGTCCTTTTATTACTAAATCATATATTTCTTTAGCAGCATAATTACACGATTTAAAGACAATCTCAAAATTTTGATACATTGTTCTATCTTCTTGCTCTTTTTTAGTCCAACCTATATACTCTATATACCCTCTCGTCAATAATGATTTAGTAATTTGAAGATTCTGGTCTTGATTGAAAATAACATGGTCAAAGTCTATAGCCCCCTCGAGAATTCCACTATGAATGTCATAACTGGGTCGATATTCAAGATTCTCTATATATACGATTCCGCTCATATCCTTGTAAGTTATCGTTTCTTTAAAACCGCTAAACAAAAGATTTAGAAATAAATAGAAACGACCAGAGAAAGTTACATAAGTCTTTCCACCCCTTATTTTATCTCTTCTCTCAAATGTTCTCTTAAATATATCTTTTCCGTAGAATTTTTTACCATAACTTGTAGCCTTTATTCCCAGTTTTTGGAAGATTTTATATAAGGTCTCGCGATCAGGGATTAGATGTCGACATTTGTAATCATCTCCGACTTTAGTGACCGTCATTATTCCTGTTCTTAACATTAAAAGTCCGGAAAACCCAAATATGTGATTTAGTGCCCCTTTCAATTTTATTAATAAGGGTTCATCGGCCAAAGCAAACCAAGAATTTTGATCAATGAATTTAAGCAGTGGAGTCGAACATGGAACGCAAGTCAATTTGATTATTGTGAAGAGATTGCTTTAGACTCCTCGGAAAACATTTATCTTTGCGGGTCAACGGAGTGGAACTCAGCAGGGGGTGATGATATATGCTTAATAAAGTATGATGCCTCTGGTGAAGAACAATGGGTCCGTATGTGGGGCGGATATACAGCTGATATTGGTAAAGGAATAGCAATAGATTCTTCGGATAATATATACATTGTTGGATATACAGAAAGTTTTGGGACTGGAAGTGGTGATATATGTCTGTTAAAATATGATAACACCGGGGTATTACAATGGAATGTAACTTGGGGTGGGACTGGAGGCGAGAATGGTAAAGGAATTGCAATAGATTCATCTGATAATATATATATTGTTGGAAAAACAAGAAGTTTTGGGTCTGGAGAATCTGATGTATGTCTACTTAAGTACGATAGTTCGGGAATTCAACAGTGGAATACATTTTGGGGTGGTGATAAATATGATGTTGGAACTGATATTGCAATAGATACTTTCGGCAATATATATATTACGGGGTCCACGGAGAGTTTCGGGTCGGGAGGGTATGATATGTGTCTAATTAAGTACTCCAGTTCGGGAGTTTTGCAGTGGGAAGAAGTTTTGGGCGGTAGTGCAGATGATAAGGGTATGGCTGTAGTTTCAGACTCGTCAAATACTATTTATCTCGGGGGTTATACAAACAGTTATGGGTATGGACAATACGATTTATATTTAGCGATATATAACAACTCAGGTATTCTACTATCAAACCAGACATGGGGTGGTAGTCATATCGATCTTTGTTATGCAATGGCGTTGGACTCTTCAGGAAATATCTACTTTGCGGGACAAACCAATAGCTTCGGATCGGGAGGAGATGATATGATTCTTGTAAAGGTCTCGCAAGATTCTGATGAACCTTCTGACGAACCTTCTGATGATACTTCCGCGACAACCATTCCCGGCTACGACTCGCTTTTCATGATATGTCTGATTTGCACCGTTTCGGCATTTCTCATCAAAAAACGGAGAAAATCCCTAAAATAAACAAATTCTTTTTTTTCTCTATTTTTTTACTTATTTTATCTATTATTTCAGTTATTTCCGGATTAGATTGCTAATAATTTATTTTTTTTATAGTAATAGGAGAGGGTAGAATATTTTAGTTATAATCGGTCTAATCTATATCGTATCGGGAATAATCATCGGCAGATACCATAAGTTAATTAACAAAAAGCCATTTTTTAATTACTGATCGCAATTATTTGATCTTAAATTAACGAATGGAGATTTCTTTAGTTATATCTAATACTAAAAGGGTTTTGGAATATTTTAAAAGATATGGTTGAAATTAAAAAAGAATTTTGGAATCAGATGTCAAGAAAGCGGACTAAAAAAGGGCAACTTAAACACGAATTGCGTGATTTAAGAGATTATTTCCTATATATTGCAAATTTACAAGAGAATGTTTTCAAAATAGATGCGAATATTCTGACGGAAAAAGAAATAAAAATAAAAAATTTATATTTATAATTTTCCCCTTCTATTAATTGGCGCTTAAATATAACGAAACTCTATCCCGCATTTTCCACACCTATATTTCTTGCCATATACTCTTGGGTAATCCATTATGATGTTGTTTTTGTCAATGGTCTCATGAATCATATACTTAAGCTCCTCGCCACATTTGGGGCATTTACGCCGTCCAGTGGGTTTGGCTACTGTTAAGATCCCAGTATCAACATCCATTGCAGTTGGGGTAGGGGGTTCTTTTATAGGTTCCATTACCATTTCAGGTTCCTTTACTGGTTCAGGCTCAGGTCCTTTTACCGGTTCAGAGACTTCTTCTTTCTCTAATGCAGATTCTGCAGAAAATTGTACATGTTCATCAACAGAGGTCTCAACTTTTTCTTCGAAAATTTTCATAAATTCTGAGTCGTCACCTTCCTCAAAAATAACTTCATTTTGTGATCCTGCTCTCTCAGCATCAAAACTTCTTGCCCATTGTCCGGCTTTTACTTTTTCTTTAACATTAGTATTCGCACCTTGCCAAATATAAATTTTATCGCCTAAATCTGCAATAAAACAATCTTCAGAATCTAAACTTTCTTTTTTAAAGGGTATTTGGATAAATTTCATGGTATTTATATCTTCAAACTCTTCAGAAGAGACTCTATAGAGTGTATTTACATGCTCTCCCGCACCTGACCAATCACCAGTGTCTACATCTATGAGCATAGTTTTTGCTAAATTTTTATCTACTATTTTCATTCCTCCAACAAGTTGCAAAAACTCTTTAATCTCTTGACCTTGGTCAAGAGTGATGATTTTTGCAGCACCACCTCTTTTTCCATCCAATTCTCTAGCTTTCATTGCCGCAAATGTTTTTTCATCTACTGAACAATATTTGCCAAGCCATATATAAATGGTTTTTTCATCATCAACAATATAAGTATCTCCGGAGGAAAATATTGGCTTATTTACTTCCTTTAATTCACCCTTAGCAACTATATATATTTTCATATAAAAAATACCTCACAAATATTAACTTATATTTTTCTTATGTTTCTTTCAATATATAAATTTATATCAAAAAAATACGATTAAAATTAAAAAGATAATTGGGTTGTAGCAGATCTCGAGGATTTATTCATATTCGCTCATAGCTTTTTTAATTCTCGAGACAAATTCTGGAATTTTTCTAATATCTATTGAGCTATATGCGATTCTAAAGCCGTTAATTCCTTCATGAGTTTTTTCTATGGGAATTACTCCAATTTTGTATTTTTTTAGCAACAAATCGGCAAAATCTGTAGCTTTAATCGATTTTAAATTGACAAATAGAAAGAAACCACCTCGATTAGGATCAATAGAAATTCCGTCGCTTTTAATTGTATTCAATTCTTGATTAAGTAGAATATACCTTTTTTCCAACATTTTTTCTACTTTTTTACGGTGCTGTAGGGTTTTTTCAATTTCCTGACTTGAGAGTAAAGAGTTAAGAATAGTTTGGTATAAAATATTTGAATTTGAGACTGTGCTTCTTATAAAACCTGAAAATTTATTTTCTAGCTCATTTTTTAACTGTTCTAATTCAAAATCAGTTTTGATCCAATTTTTATGTATTCCTACAGTTAGTGCCCCTATTCTCCCTCCATACATTAATAATTCTTTAGTTATTCCGTCTAACTTGATTGGAACGATATTTTCGTCCAATTGAAATAAATCATAAAATAATGAGGTTTTTATAGCGTTTATATCAAAAGTATATCCTTCATAGGCATCATCGCAAAGAATTACTAAAGGTTTTTTATTTTGTTCAACCATATTCTTTAATAGATTTATTAAATCAATAGCCTCCTTTCTAGTTGGAATATATCCCGTAGGATTATTTGGAATATTCAGAATTAAAATTATTTTATTTTGTATCTTTAATACATCTTGCATTGCTTTTTCTAAGCTTTTTAAATCAATACTATCTTCTGAGAAATAGTTAAAAGATTTTATTTTTGCACCAATGTTTTTTTCTACGATATTATCATAATTTCCCCAACGTTTATCTGGCAAAATGATATATTCACTCTGATTTAAGAACATGCTACAACATGTAAAAATCCCATGAGTAATCCCAGGTGTAAATAATGTTAAAGTCAGATATTTTTCGAGATCTTTTAATGATTTTTTTTTGTTATCATCCAATTGCGATTTCTTAATAATCCATTCTTTCCATCTCTTTCTACTATCAGTTAAGCCAGGAATAGAAGCATAAGGTACGACATTAGTAATATCAGTATTGAAAAAATGTTTTATATTTTGTAGATAACAAGGAACCCATCGATCTCCTCCAGCCTCTATAAAATCTTTTTCAAAACCAAATGCTACTCCGATTGTTCCACTTATTTCTGCTTCTTTTTTTGCTCTTTCAGCCCAATAAAAAATACTTCTTGGTAAGAAAATCTTTTTTCCGAGTTCAGAAAATGCCTTATAAATTGGAGTATTTTTAATTGTTTCAAATTCCATAATTAGCTATTCTTAGTAAGAGCAAAGTTATAAATTTTTTTTTAAATAGAAAATCCTTTATAGTTCTGTGAAGAAAATGAAAATAAAAACAAATAAGTGAAATATGCTTATTTTTGAAAGTGCGTATTTTTAAATATATGCAAATCTAAATTATTCTTATGGAAAATCAAGATTTAGATGAATTAAATAAAAAGATAAAAGAACAGTTTGATAAAATTACCAAAGACTTTAATAATCTTTTTGAAATAAAGAAGGTTAGTGAAGAGATTGAAACAAGTGATGTTAAGCAAAAAGCCCAAGAAGCAGATGCGAAATCGGGAGACCTTACGAAGATAGATATTTCAAAAAATTTTGAAGGAGAATGGAATAATTTTATATCTGGTATTCAAAACGGATTTGGAGTTTTAAAAAAATCTACGGAAGAACAATCCAAATCTTTTTTAGAACAATCAGAAGAAAATAAAAATAAATTTAATCAATTCTTTAAAAATTTGAAAAATAAATGGGATACACAAATTAATACCTGGCAAGATGAATTTAAGCATAAGCAAGAAAAAACTAAACTTGATTGGGAAAATAAATTGCAAAGAATTAAAGGGGATTATGAAAAATGGAGAGAACAACAAAAACAAGAATTCAAAGAAGGAATGAGGGAATTTAGCAGGGCAACTATAAAAGGAGCTTATCAATTTTTATTTGTTATGATTCCTATTCTTGTAGTTGTGATTGTCCTAGTTTGGGTATTAAGTTATGTCCTTCCCCAATAAAAAATAGGGCTGCTTTCGAACTAAATACAGAAGGAATAAGGAGAATAAATAAATTAAAGATAAAGTTGATAGAATGAAAGAAATTTTGGATGATCTACTATAATAGTGAAAATGTGTTATTATTAAAAATTCTATAAATTTATTTATCATTCTTAATTTTAATTCTAATGGAAACGAGAACAAGACGTATTCTTATTGGAGTTTCTACTATTGTTCTTGTCATAATAATGATTATTTTTGTTGATTATAAAACAATTTTAGAAAATTTGTATAAAATCTCTTTAATTGGAATTTTGTTATTCGCTTTAACTTACACAACAGCATTTGTTTTTCGAACTTATAAATTAAAATTAATCTTTCAAGGTATCAATCTTGATCCCTCTTTTTTAACTTTATATGCCTCTATTGGTGCTGGATGGGCAATAAATGAATTGACTCCTGTAAAAATTGGAGATTTAGCAAAAATTGAATTTATTCATGAAAGAGATGCTAATATCCATTTGAGTAAAAGTATATGTGCAGTTGCAATTGAACGGTTTATTGATTTAATTATTTTATTTTCCATAAGTTGTCTAGCTTTGTTGTATTTGTATTTTAATCAAATAATTGGAACAACTCAGTTAAATTTACAATTTTTTTTAGGAATTGGTGCATTAATTTTAATAAGCGCATTAGTAGGTTTATTATTTCTTTTCTTTAAGACGGATTGGGTATTAAATTTGATTGGAAAAATTTCCAAGAAACTTAGTTCTCTTTTAGAAAATGTCCTTAAAAATCTCATAGAAGGAATGAGTGATTTTGGAAAAAATAAAAAGAAATTAATCTGGGTCTTTGTTTTAAATATTCCCACATGGTTTTTTGAAGCTCTTACCTTGGTAATCTTTTTCTATTTGGCTGAATTTGAAATTAATATATTTATAATTATTTTAGCCCAGATGGTTGCCTTTTTTACAAAAACAATCCCTATTACACCTGGAGGATGGGGTGTATCTGAAATTGTTGGTGCTATACTTATTTCTTTGCTTTATCCAACAATACCTTACCTAGGAATTTTATCCATATTCATTCTAGATCATTTGATCCGAATGGCTTATGTATTTATATATGGAGGAATTGCAACTATTTCATTCAATTTCAAATTTAAAGAAATAAATTTGCAATATTTGGAAGAAGAAGAAAAAAAATTCGAAGACGAATTGCAAGAAAAAAAACCTAATAATTAAATATATTTTAATCTCAGTTTAAGAATGTTTAGAAAGATCAATATTGGATCAAAAGGTTTAATTTTTGACCCTTCTTTATGTTTCCATTTAATTGGTAATTGAAATATTTTAAATCCTTCTCGTTTTATTCTATAAAGGATTTCAACATCGAATTCCCATCTATATGACTTTAAATCTTTAAAAATTTGAATTGCTACATTTCTTTCAAATCCTTTAAATCCACACAATAGATCTTTTATATTTAATCTGAAAAGTAAATTTGAGTAAAAGTTAAAAACATGGCTTATAAACCTTCTAACGAATGGTTGAGAATAAATTATATTTGATTTATCTAATCTTCTTGATCCAATTATAACATCAAATTTATATTTTTTAAAAAGGTTAAACATGTTTAATATCTCATTAGGAGGTGTAGAACCATCAGCATCGATAAATAAAATAAAATCACCCGTAGCATTTATAACCCCCTGAAGTACAGCGTGTCCTTTCCCTTTATTCTCCTTATAACTAATAATTTTGATATTCTCATAATTTTTTATAATATTTCTTGTAACTTTTTTTGTATTATCTGTTGATCCATCATTAACTATTAAAATTTCAAAATTACTTAGATTTTTGAGGGAAAATTCAATTAATTCTCTTAAAAAAAGGGGAATTCTTTTTCCTTCATTATATGCTGGAATTATAATGCTTAACCTATAATTTTCCATTAATTAAAAGTAATTAGAATCTCTTAAAAACATTTTTTCTTGGACAATTATCTTTCTTTTAAAAAATCTTAAAAAGCAAAAAAAATAATTAAGAATTATGTTTGAGAGAGACAATAACGGTATTTTGAAAATCAAGACGTTTTTTGGTAGAGAATCATTATTAATAACTACTGGAGTTGCAATTAGAGTAATTATGATAATTTATTATTATTTTAGCCATTTAGATCCTAATGTATCATGGGGAGATGTTTCTGTAAATTTTCACACAACAGACTCGATGTTTACTGGTGAATGGATTTGGGAGGCAACCGAGTTAGAATATCCACCTTTAACTTTATACCTATTATTAATAGTCAAATTTATCTCATTTAATTCTATTGAAGTATTCGCATTTTATGCATTTCTCTTGGATTTAATAGTATCTCTGTCATTTTATTTTATTTTAAAAAAATTTGATGTCCCTAAAAGAAATTTGGCTTTTGGGTTATTTTTAATTAATCCATTTTTGTTTTTAAATAATGTTTTCAGCCCCATTAATTGTGGCTATCATATTACTGACAGTTTTTTTTATATCTTTCTAATGCTTTCATTATTTTATTATCCAAATGAAAATAAATCATTTTTTTATCTTTTTTCAGGATTGACTATGTGTTCTAAATGGTTTACTTTGCCTGCTGCTCCTTATTTTTTCTTAAAATATTTACTTGAAAAGAATTGGGGTGAGATTAAAAAATTATCTATTTTTCTGGGTGTGCCTATTATAATTTTTTTAATCAGTCCAATTTTATATTTACCCAATTATTTGGACCTTTATTTAAATTGGGTTACTGGGGTTAATACAACAAGCTTTGAAGGTGTTCCCATAATAATAAAATTAATTCCAATAAGTATAATTTTCATATTGTATCTATTTTTTCGATTAAGTAAAGCAGATCTTTTAGAATGTACTTTCTTTTCAATAATAGTTATGTTTTTTATCATGTTTTGGAGCAGATTTTATGTTAGATATTTCACTCCTTTAATTCTATATGGTCATTTAAAAACCAACGAAAATATTTTCATGATAGACATTGATTTAAAAATCACTCGAATTTATTTTAGGGTGGGGAATCATTTATTT
>JABUBO010000076.1_pt1 | contig 26654 bp, 26 predicted proteins | sample 7240361 | NCBI WGS metagenome assembly JABUBO01 (sample SAMN07256346, study PRJNA390944) | subsurface metagenome | isolation source: Methane hydrate marine sediment | place: Pacific Ocean: Eastern North Pacific, ODP site
CTGACATGGAAAGAGGGTTCATCCGCGCTGAGGTAATTAGCTATAGTGATTTGGAGAGATGTGGCAATTTAGCTGAGGCACGGAAAAGGGGTTTGCTTAAAATGGAGGGTAAGAATTACGTCGTCCAGGATGGAGACGTAATTACCTTTCTATTTAATGTCTAAGCAAGCCACCGGGCGAGTTTAATATCAATTCCCACTTTGACCTCCAGAGCCCAAATCTTAGCCCTAAAGTTTAAGCTTTAAGGTTACTATCTCAAAGGGCTTAACCTCTAACCGCAACTTATTACGCTCTACCTTGAGTTCGTATAGCTCCCGCTCGAGCAAGTCGACAACTGCAGCCCGCTTAATCACCCTGAATAGCTCAAGCTCGGCCACAGTAGCTTCTCCGATCGTTTCAAAGAACCTTAAGATTACTTCATCACTATCCTCAGCCTTTTTAAGCGCTGAGAGGATAAGGTTATCGGGGGAAAGTTTTAAGAAGGAGAATTCTTCAGGGAGCTCTCCCTGGGAGTTTGTTTGAATACAATAAGGCAAGTGATGGAAATCCTGGGCTTGCTTATACATTTTAGCTTGCCTCCAATCACCCTCATGAGGCTGAAGGGCATATTCAAAGAGGTAAGGTCTAAGCTCCAGGGCATCTGGGGTAGGAACTAGGGGGCCAGCTATTCCATCAGCGGAAAGCCCATACACACTTCTCAAAAGCCTGATGAAGACGGAGCTTTTCATTATCAGAACTGCTGGCAACCCTTTGTTCATAAAGGTTATCCCTCTTATTCCATTGCTCAGGTCAAACCAGCTGAGGAAATTAGGTATTCCTGAAGGCTTAAATCCTTCTTCTCTGTTGGTGAAGTATTCTGTGGGCTCAGGAACAACCCCAAATTGTGTCTCCCGGAAATATACTTTCCTCTCCATCCCCGTATCAAACTTAACACTGAGCCTTATGTTAGGATATTTATTCTCAATCCTAGTGATGAACTCAATTCGAGGAAGGTCTCGGAAAACTATAACCTCTTTATGGATATCCAGCGTTTTATATTTATAAAGCATGGGGGGAAACCTTTCCTTTAACCTATAAGGCCAGGTGAGGCAATAATACTCATCCTCGAAAATTATCTTCGCCTGCAAAACTCCCTTCTCTATCCTGAAGCTCTTGGGTTTAAAACTTCCGTATTTAAGCCCCTCGCCAGATTCGCTCTTTATAAGATCAGCAAATCTAGAGCGGTGATAGTAAAGGTCACCTATCTCATCATCGATAAAGATTTCATTTCCCCTAACCAAAAGTTCGCCTTCCTTATCTGAGACCTCGATTATGCCGGTCTCCTTATTCACAGTCACTTTGTAGAACGGAGTTTCTACGCTTTCCCCTTCAACCTTTATCCCGCCTTCGGCTTGCCATGCCTTCGGCTCACAATGACACGGGGGCGGGGTTAGTTTATACACTTTGTAACCCAAAGGTGGGAGGTCACAGGTAAAGCCTATTTTTGCTCCTTCAATCTTATCTTCTTCACTTTTCCCTATCTCTATAACCTCACTCTCTACCTCTTTTCTTTCCTTTATCCCCGGGACACCCTCATATCCTTGGGGCAATTTTAGCCCAGCTTCGCCCCAATTCCGCATTCTCCAGGGCAATGGATTGAATGCCATGAGCGCTTCACCACCTGTGTCAACCTTTCCAGCGATATAAGACAAGGATTGATTTAAGCTGTGGGTAAGTTTTGCTTTAAGGGAGGAGCAAATCTCTTTTACCTCTTCATAAATCTCATCCACCCCACAGCCAGTGACGATGTCATGGAAAGCGATAAAAAGAATATTTTCCCAGGCCTCATGCAGTTCAGAAGTGGGATAGTCAGCGCCGAGCAGCCAAGCGATGGTAGCAAATTCCTCTGCAGCCATAAGTAAGCCTTCGCATTCCCTAGAGCTTTGCACTATCCACAGTCGGCTGGTGCAAACCTGTGGAAATACATCTACAAGCTCATTGTCATATAGTTCCCCTTCCACAACCTCGAACTTCTTTTTAGTCTGCTCCAGCGCCTGGAAAAATTCCTCGGGGGTGACGATCTTCATTTCAATACCAGGATGCGTGGTGTTCCAATCCCTTACCGCTTGAGGAATTTCTGCTTGCGGCGGCATCGAGCCGCTACCACAGGGCATGAGGATATGAGGAGTAGCAGCATATTTATCAAGATCGCTAAATGATTGCTCTAATTGGTCTAGGTTGAGGCCAGCTCTGTAACCAAGGGGCATCCAGTGAGTCAAGATAGTTGACCCATCCAGGCCTTTCCAAATGAATTCGCTCTGTGTTATCTCCGCCTTTGCCCCTCTTCTAAATGCTAGCCATTTGTATCCCGCTTTCCTGTAAATTTGAGGGAGCTGGGCATTCATGCCAAAGCTATCCGCTGCCCAAGCTACAGGAACTTCAATGCCAAATTTCTCTTGACAATACTTCTTGCCGAAGAGTATCTCCCTTACTAGCACTTCACCCGTCGGGAGCATAGTATCAGGCATGAGATATTGCCCATCAACTATTTCAAGCTTTCCCTCCGCCACCATCCGTTTCAAGCCTTGCCAAAGCTCTGGGTTTCTCTTTTCTATCTCTTGAAGCAGAAAGGTCTGCTCCAGACAAAACTTAAATTCTGGAACCTCCATTAGCTTCATGACTTCCTTTAGGATCTCTTCATTTATTTTAAGGTAATCCTCTTTAGAGAAAGCCCAGGCCACATCATAATGGGTATGAGGCACTAAGTATATTGTCTTCATTTCACGCTCCTTTATTTTTAACCCTAAAAATTACTTCGTTAATTAGCACACTCCAGCCTTAGGGCTGCCTCTCTCTTAGAATGAAATGGCATCTGGCTCGATAGATTTATCCGGCCAAATTCTGATGCCCTGAGATAGCTTATTCCCCCTCTCAATCCTTACGTTATCACCCAAAACACAGCCATCCAAAACTTCACTTCCATCCCCAATATAACAATTGGAGGCAACCACACAGTTTTTAAGCTTAGCCCCTTTGCCAACTTTACAGTTTTGCCATAATACTGCCTCTTCCACTGTGGCACCTTCTTCTATCTGGCATCCTGAGCCTATCACAGCAGGTCCTCTTATTATAGAATTCTTGCCAATAAAGCAACCTTGGTCAATTATCACTGGTCCTTCGATTTGAGCTTGGGGGTGAACTACACTTTCGCCCTCAAATTTTACCCTTTTATTACCAACATAGCGCTGAAGTAAATCATGGTTTAGCCTCAAGTATTTCTCTGGAGTTCCTATATCAATCCAGTAAGCCTCAGACGGATAGCCATAAATAGCCTGTCCCCTTTCCAAGGCGGCAGGAAAGACGTTGCGTTCAAAGGTGAAGAAGACTTTAGGAGGAATGTAGTTTAAGATTTCCGGCTCCAGAATGTAAATACCGGCATTAATCATATTGGTAGTTACTTCATCCCAACTTGGCTTTTCTATGAAGCGCTTAACCCTATTTTCAGCATCCGTTTCTACTACTCCGTAAATAGTAGGATCCTCTACGGGCGTCAAGGCTATGCTTGCGCTAGCTTTCTTCTCGCAGTGCAAATCCATCATGGCGGTTAGATCAATATCCGTGAAGATATCACCATTAAATACGATGAAGGGCTTGTCCAGAAACCTTTCAGCATTCTTCACTGCCCCTGCTGTTCCCATGGGAAAATGTTCCACCGAGTAGGCTATTCTCACACCAAACTTATTGCCGTCGCCAAAATAACTCTGAATTTGTTCAACCTGCTTGCCTAAGGCAATGATAATATCAACAATGCTGTGCTTTTTAAGGTAATTGATAAGATGCTCAAGTAAAGGATGGTTTAATACGGGAACCATTATTTTAGCTGTGCTACAAGTAAGAGGATGCAGTCTAATTGCTTCCCCACCAGCTAAGATGACAGCTTTCATTACCCACTCTAGCGTCTTTTAGAGAGCAGAATCTCACCTCAATACATGGTATTTATCGAAATCACGTTGTATGGTATTTATAAACTTATTAATATTCACCTTCTTGGGGGGAGTAGCAATATGAATATGGGGAGGCTCTTCACCATCTTTGAGAATCCCCTGTTTAACTAATTCGGCTAAAATCACTCGTTTTAATTCCGCTCCACAAAGAGGTGAATGATAAATGGTGCTCATGGCAGCTAATAGCATCTCCTGAACGTGCTCATCTCCTTTTTCCTCATGTAGATGAGGGTTTCTGGTCTCAATTTGAAATATATCTATCCCTTGATCCATCACCTTAGGATTCTTTGTGGGCAAGATACCACCAAAATCTTCGAAGATAGACACTAATTCTTGGGGTTCCACAGCATATCCTGAAGCATAAGGCAAAATCTCTGCCAGCTTCATACTCATGGCATGCTCCCCAGCATTACCTGTTTTCACAACCTCGGTTTCAAACCCTGTTCTAGTGGATATCAGGTCATTCAAGTATTTATTGGTAACCTCCGATACCCTTCCCCATTTCTTGAAGAATAACCCACCTGAAATCTTGGGCTTATACTGCCATAATATTCTCACCATACTATAAGGAGATTGAGCTAAGCTAAAACCAGCGGTGTAATTTCTCACATACTCCAATACTGCGCCGGGGAAATAATTATCGGCATCAATGAAGCCGACATACTCTTTCCCGGCCGCCTTAGCCATAAGTAAGCCTATTAGCATAGCCTCACTCTTGCCATCACGCACCAATCCATCTGTACCCAAAAGGTCATCATAGCCAGCTTCCCCCATAGCCTCGCCGATAGCAGGGTCTTTTTGGTGAGCAATCAAAGCCTCACGGACGGTAAAACGACAAAGCTGATTCAAGGCATCTCCTTCCATTCTGAATCGGTCAACCTTTTCCCTCTGGCTATTGGAAACTACTATTACCAGACAATCATGTGGCACTCCGCTAACCACTCCCTCAATAAGCTTGAGCTTTTCATCTTTAACTGGAATGACAATCGCCATCCTGTCCTCAAAGTGCTTAATTGTTTCCTCATTTATTTTTATTACCCCCATAGCACCATGAGGAGGTAATTCGCTTTTCAACCCTGAGTCTAAAGCTATTACCTTTTGCACATGATTTAATCTGATTGAGCCAAAACGCTCTGTATACCTCGGACTCTCTATAAACACCTTTTGCCTCCTTCGGAACGAAAACATGGTAGCAGAACTATCTCACCAGTGGCAAATCACTGTCCCGCACTTCATCACGGGTTCCTTTGACCCCAAGGTAACTTACATGTTAATTTATTTGAAATGAAACAGGTGATTTTCACCGATCTCGATGGAACTCTACTTGATCCTATCACTTATTCCTACCACCAAGCTGTGGATGCCGTGAAATTGCTCCGCAGGAAGGAAATACCACTTATCTTCTGCTCTGCTAAGACAAGAGCGGAGCAAGAGGTATATCGAAGAGAACTAGGCATAAACGATCCCTTCATAGTGGAGAATGGAGGAGCTATCTTTATCCCGGAAAATTACTTCTCCTCTACTTTTGAACACCATAAAATTACCCCAGGTTATATAGTAATTGAATTGGGCACTCCCTACGAGCAAATAAGGGAAGCGTTAAAAAGAATTGAAACGGAAACAGGCCCAACTATTAAAGGTTTTGGGGATATGAGTGTCGAGGAAGTGGCTGAGGACAGTGGCTTAAGTTTGGAATTTGCTAGTTTAGCCAAGCAAAGAGAGTATGATGAAACCTTTAAGCTAAAAGGTGATGATAAAATAAGGCAAAATTTAACCTTAAACAAGATTAAGGAGGCGGGACTTAGCTATACCCATGGAGGTAGATATTATGCTGCCATGAAAGGAAATGATAAGGGCAAGGCTACTCGGATTTTAACGCGCTTATTTAGGCAAGAATTTGGTGGTGTGGAAACTATCGGCATAGGTGATAGTGAAAACGATTTGCCCATGCTGGCCGCAGTGGATATCCCAGTGCTGGTTCAGAAGTCGAATAAGCTATGGGAGGAAATAGATTTGGCTAATGTTCGTAAAGTACCAGGGATCGGCCCTAAAGGGTGGAAGAAGGTGATTGCGGATTTAATCGAAGGTTAAAAATGCAAACGATTTATGATGAAGTGATTTTAAGGCTGTTGAGAACTAAAAGGTGAAATGGGTATAGCTGAGATTGAATTATTTTCAGAAAAAGGCAGTATTGCTGATTTGCTGGGGAGAGAGACAAGCAAGAGTTAGCAACAGATAGCTATAAACTGAAGGTGACGTCTTTGAAATAGTAACCTTGAAGTTTAAACTCTAGCTCAATTACTCGAGCGATAAGTCACTAACGATTCGAACAGGTACAAGAACATATGATATAATTCAGGTAATCATTAAATTAAAGGAGGAATCTATTTATGACTGCTGAAACAAATAGTCTTTTCGAAGCGGTGGTAAGTCAAATTAATGCCGCCTGTGAACGGCTAAATGTCAAGGATGCATATCGTTTGCGACTGGGAAAATGTGAGCGTGAGCTAACAACCAATTTTCCTGTAAAAATGGACGACGGCACGGTAAAAATTTTTACCGGTTTCAGAGTCCAGCATAGTGATAGCCGTGGGCCGGCCAAAGGCGGAATTCGTTATCACCCAGATGTTACTTTAGATGAGACTAAAGCTTTAGCAGCTCGAATGACACTGAAGACCGCAGTTGCCAATATACCTTACGGCGGTGCCAAGGGAGCTGTTATTTGCAATCCAGAACTCATGTCTCAAAATGAGCTGGAGAGATTAACCCGGCGTTATGCCACGGAGATCTCGATCTTAATAGGTCCTGAAAGCGATATCCCAGCTCCTGATGTAGGCACAAATCCTCAAATTATGGCATGGATTATGGACACCTATAGTATGGCGAAGGGCTATTCCATTCCAGCGGTAGTCACCGGTAAACCTTTAGAAATAGGTGGTAGCAAGGGAAGGTTTGAGGCCACCGGCCGTGGTTGCACGGTGATTGCCAAACTCGCAGCCAAGCAAAAACACATGAGCCTCGAGGGGGCTACAGTAGCGGTCCAAGGTTTTGGTAATGTAGGCTCCGCAGCAGCCAAGTGGCTAGCCAGAGAAGGTTGCCGAGTCATAGCAGTAACCGATGTCAAAGGCAGCGTTTATAACTCGAAAGGCCTAGACATAGAGGCCTTGCTCAATTACAGAAACGGAGCAGGCGGGGGATTTGTAATCGGTTTCAAGGGTGGTGAAGCTATGGGTAATGGCAACGCCAAGCTTGCCAATGCTGAGCTACTGGCGCTTCCGTGTGACATCCTGGTACCAGCAGCTCTAGAAAATCAAATAACTGCAGCTAATGCAGCACAAGTGAAAGCGAAAATCGTTGTGGAAGGTGCCAATGGGCCAACTACCCCTGAGGCATCTAAGATTCTTTACGATAATGGAGTGTATGTTATCCCCGATATATTAGCCAATATAGGGGGGGTGATAGTATCGTACTTTGAGTGGGTACAGAACATAGAATCTTTCTTTTGGGAGGAGGAGGAAATAAACGATAAGCAGCGAAGAATAATGACTAACGCCTTTACAGAAGTATTGGAAATTAGCAAGGCTGAAAAAACAGATATGCGAACCGCCGCTTGTATGTTAGCAGTGAAGCGAGTGGTAGCTGCTATGTCCACTAGGGGAATATACCCGTAATTACATAAAAAAGCATTGTTTAAGAAGAGGATTTAATTGAAAGAGATAAGGATTATACCTTGCCTTGATGTCAAAGATGGGCGAGTGGTTAAGGGGGTGAAGTTTGAAAATCTCAGAGATGCCCGAGACCCTGTGGAGGCAGCAGAGGCTTATTGTCGAGAGGGTGCCGACGAGCTGGTCTTCCTCGATATCACCGCCACTGTAGAGAATAGAGGGACAAGACTGGAGTGGGTTAAGAAAGTAGCAGAGAAGGTTACTATCCCTTTTGCTGTAGGGGGTGGAATTAGAAATATCGAGGATATGAAAGCCTTGTTTGATCTCGGCGTAGACAAGGTTTCGATAAATACTGCTGCTGTGAAGAATCCTGAACTTATAAAACAAGCCTCAAAGGAATTTGGAAAGGATAAGCTCATTATTGCCATCGATGGGCGAAAGAATCCACTTGAAAGTGGCCTTCCCAGATTAGAGGTGGTAGTCAAAAGCGGGAGTGAAGCCACAGGAATAGACATTGTTGAGTGGGCAAAAAGGGTGGAGGAGCTAGGGGCAGGAGAGATATTACTCACCAGCAAGGACACCGATGGCACTAAACAGGGTTATGATTTAGAGATGACTAAAGCTGTGGCTGAAGCTGTTACTATACCGGTTATTGCTTCGGGCGGTGCTGGTAAACTAGAGCACCTTTACGAAGCTATAACAATTGGTAAAGCGTCGGCGGTTTTAGCTGCCTCAATCTTCCATTTCAGGGAGATTTCAATACCTCAGGCAAAGCAATATTTAAAGGAAAGAGGCATATCGGTAAAGCCATAAGGAAAACCTTTATTATTTCCCTTTTCTGATTTGGTGCCACGATCTTGAAGACTTTATTTAAACCGGGGGCGAAACAATGGTCGAACCATTGTTGGTTTTCCAAGAGCAAAGCAGATAACAAATGAGGAGCTTTTAAGCCTTGAGTGTGATTTCTTGATACCTGCGGCTTTAGAAAATCAGATACCTAGGGGAAATGCTAGCAATGTAAATGCCAAGGTAGTTGCTGAAGCTGCTAATGGCCCTGTAACGCTGGAAGCAGATGAAATCCTATCTAAGAAAGGCGTTTTCCAGATTCCAGATTTTCTTTGCAATGCTGGTGGAGTAACAGTTTCTTATTTCGAGTGGGTTCAGAATAACTGTGGATACTACTGGACAGAGGAAGAAGTATACGAGAAATTGGACAAAAAGATGACCAAGGCACTCTATGATGTATATGGGCTGGTGAAAAAGGAAGGCGTTGATAATAGGACAGCCGCCTATATGGTGGCTGTAAGCAAAGTAGCCGAGGTTGTTAAGCTTCGAGGATGGGTATAGTAGACACCAATAGAGAGCCAATGGTATAGTGGGATACTAGATTTGTAATCTCAATGGTAATTTCTCGTGTTGCCGAAACAGTAGCCCGTGGAACCAGGACAAAGGTGGTGTATACCGCCGCTAACGAAAGGAGGCAAATATGCTTTTGACGACGGAAGAAGTGCTCAAGTTTGCTAAGGATCAGAATGTTCAGATGGTAGATCTTAAGGTCGTTGACCTAGTTGGCCGTTGGCACCATGTGACCATCCCGGCAAGCCAACTGAACGAGTCAACGTTCAGCGATGGTATTGGAATAGATGCTTCTAGCTATCCTGGTTACAAGAAAGTTGCCGCAGGAGATATGAAGATAATCCCAGACAGTAGCACATGCATCCTCGATCCATTTAGTGAGCTTAAATCGCTTAGCATGATATGTGATATCTTAGAACCTGACGGAGTTACTCCTTACTCCAGATATCCACGCAATGTTGCCAGGAAGGCAGAAGAGTACCTAGCTGCAACTCAAAGAGATATAGCCTTGTTTAGCCCAGAACTTGAATTCTACATCTTTGATGATATGAGATATGCCTCCAATGTGCGAGAGGCATTTTACTATGTAGATTCAATCGAAGCCTTTTGGAATACGGGAAGCGGTGACGAGCCAAATTTGGGATATAGATTCCCCCCGAAGGGCGGATATCACGGCATACCACCTGCCGACACTACATTTAACCTGAGGTCAAAGATGATCAAGCTTATAGAAGAGGCTGGCATACCAGTAAAGTATCACCATCATGAAGTGGGCAGTGCAGCTCAAGTGGAGATCGAGGTGCTACATGATACTTTGCTCCGATCGGCTGACGCAGTGATGCTGATGAAATACTTTATTAAGAATCTGGCACGGCAAAATCATAAGGTTGCTACCTTTATGCCGAAGCCATTATATCAAGAAGCTGGGAGTGGTATGCATGTCCACCAGTACCTATCTGATGGCAAGATTTCGCTCTTTTATGACCAAGGTGGTTATGCTGGCCTGAGTCAGTTGGCTTTAAATTATATTGGTGGGTTATTGAAACACGGTCCGGCGCTTCTAGCATTTACCAGTCCCAGTACCAACTCTTATAAGCGGCTGATCCCAGGCTTTGAAGCTCCTGTAAGCCTTTTCTTTGCGGCAGCGAACAGGACAGCAGCTGTGCGTATACCCACGTATGATGTGAATAGACAGAGAGAAAGGGTAGAATTTCGCCCCCCTGACTCAACTTGCAATCCATATTTGGCCTTGCCAGCCATGCTGATGGCAGGACTTGACGGGATAGAAAATAAAATAGACCCAACTGCCGAAAAATTTGGCCCATTTGAAATAGATATCGCCGAGATGGAGGAACAACAGCGGGCTAACATTAAGGTCTTACCTAGCTCTCTGGAGGATGCCTTGGAGGCCCTAAAGACAGACCACGACTTCTTATTAAAGGGAGGGGTCTTTACCAAGGATTTGATAGACGCTTGGATTAAATACAAACTGGAGAAGGAAGTGAATCCTTTGCAGGCCAGGCCACATCCTTATGAGTTTGAGCTGTACAGTGATATATAGAAAGGCCTCTCGACTGCCATGACTTCGCATCTATGATATGCATGAGCTGGGGATAACGGAAAGTATTGTCAATATTGCCGTAGATAAAGCTAAAGAGGCGCAAGCTAGCAAGATTACTAAAATCAACTTAGTTGTTGGCGAGTTGTCAGGTTTCGTACCTGATTGTATTGAATTTTATTTTGATTTCCTCAGCAAGGATAGCATCGCCGAAGGGGCAACTCTCCACTTTGAATTGACACCAGCTCAATTTCGCTGCCGAAGTTGCTCCACTGTTTTTCGTCCTCAAGATACCATATGGACCTGCCCCAAATGCCAAAGTCAAAGCGTGGAAATAACTAAAGGCCGCGAGCTATATATAGAAAGCATAGAGGCGAAATGAGGAAAATAGAAGTTATACAAAACATTCTGGAGGCCAACGAGGCTATAGCATCTCAAAACCAGCGCCTTCTGGATGAACACAAAGTTTTCGCTGTTAATATTATGTCATCTCCCGGCGCAGGCAAGACAAGCCTCATCTTGCAAACTATAGCTAAGCTGAAGAATAAACTAAGAATTGCAGTTGTCGAAGGCGATGTGGCCTCAACTCTGGATGCGGAAAGGGTTAAAAACGAGGCAGTAGCAGTTGTCCAGATAACCACAAGAAATATGTCAGAGAATTGCGCCTTAATTGCTAATATGATTAGCCACGCTCTCGAGAGTTTGCCCCTAGAGGACATAGATTTGCTTCTCATTGAAAATGTGGGCAATCTTATTTGCCCCTCTGAATTCATCCTCGGGGAACATAGAAGAGTAGTGATCTCCAGTTTGCCTGAAGGTGATGACAAACCCACTAAATATCCCATGATTTTTGCTGATGCCGATGCAGTGATAATAAATAAACTAGATCTTCTCCCCTATCTTGATTTCGATATTCTTGCCTTTCGGCATGCTGCTGAAGGGCTAAATGCAAAGGTCAAATTCTTCGAGCTTTCTTGTAAGACCGGCATGGGAATAGAAAATTGGTGCTCTTGGTTATTGAACGAGGTGGAAACCAATGCCCGCAAAATCATAAGCAAAGGAGGGTAAATGGAAAATAAAATCATAGAAAAACAAAACATGGCGCCGTTTGTTGACAATCTCATCAATGCGGAGGCTGAAGTAATAGGGCCAAAAAGGAAAGATGGCAAGTATGCTTTTGACAAGCTCATTGAAACTGGTGAGTTGTGCCTTGATTATGATACCACGCTGTTGCCACCAAAAATGTATCTCTTTCCTCCAAAAGAGACGCTTATTAAGTTTGAATTAGGTAAAGAACCTGAAGTTGAGCCAGTCGTTGAGGCTAAGCCGCTAATTCTTTTCGGTGTCCACCCTTACGATATTAAAGCTATTGAACTTCTGGATGTAGCATTTTCAACTACTAACCCAGATATCAACTATCTTTCCAAGAGAGAAAAGGCGGTGATAATCGGTGTTGATTGCTTAAACCCCAATCCCAATGCTTTCTGCCCCAGCCTGGGCACAGCTACCGCCGAGACTGGCTTTGATCTAATGCTAACCGATATCGGTGATAGCTATGTGGTAGCTATTGGCAGCAGCAAGGGAGAACAACTACTTACGAAATATGCTGAAACAAGAGAGGCAAGTCAAGTAGAATTAGCACAGCGCAACAGCGAGCGGCAAAAAGCGCTCGCTCGATACAAAGTAACCCTTAATATTTCGCCTGAAGAGTTGCCACAACTGCTAGACAAATCCTGGGATAGCCCCTGGTGGAAAGAGAAAAGTGAGAAATGTCTCAGTTGTGGCTCCTGCATCGTGGTATGCCCAACCTGTTTTTGTTTCGATGTTCAGGATGATGTCACCCTTAATCTCAAAGAAGGTGAGAGGTATCGCCAGTGGGATGGTTGCATGCTAGTTGACTTTGCCGCGGTAGCTGGAGGAGGAAATTTCAGAGGAGACAAAGAAAGTCGATTCCGACACCGTATGTACCGCAAAGGAAAATATATCTGGGAAAGGTATGGAAAGCTAGGCTGTGTCGGCTGCGGAAGATGTGCTTCCGCCTGTCTTGCCGAGATTGCCAGCCCGGCTGAGACTTTTAATAGATTAAAGGAGGAGAGCAAGTAATATGATTAGTCAAGCAGTTCCACAGGCATCTATCTATCTGCCACACCTTGCTGAACTAATAAGAATTGAGCCTATAGCCGAGAGGGAAAAAGTGTTTGAATTCAGGCTGAAGGATGGCAAGGAATTGGGCCATAAGCCCGGTCAGTTCGTCGAGCTTTCCATTTTTGGTATTGGCGAAGCCCCTATATCACTTTCATCCTCGCCAACAAAGAAAGGCAGTTTTGAGCTAGCAGTACGAAACGTCGGCAATGTAACCAATGCCCTACATAACCTGGATATAGGAGCAACGGTGGGTATTAGAGGACCTTTCGGCAATGGCTTCCCTGTAGATAATCTTAAGGGTAAAGACATCGTGATAGTAGCTGGAGGCATAGGTCTATTCCCTCTACGCTCCTTAATCAATTACATTCTAGACAAAAGAAGTGAATTTGGCAGGCTTATCATCCTATCTGGTAGTAGGACTCCACAGGAGCGCATGTTCGTCAATGAGCTTGAGAAGTGGCATAAAAGGGAAGATGTGGAGCTTTTGGAAACAGTGGATGAAGGCGATGAAGAATGGACTGGACATGTGGGAGTAGTAACTACCCTCTCTTCCGAAGTTCATATAGACCCCGAAAAGATATTCGCCGTCGTAGTAGGGCCGCCAGTGATGTACAAGTTTGTGGTGGCTGAATGCCACAAAAAAGGCATCCCTGATGAAAGAATAATAATGTCTCTGGAGAGAAGGATGAAGTGTGGCATAGGCAAATGTGGGCATTGCCAGATTAACGGTGTTTATGTCTGTCAAGAGGGACCGGTCTTCACCTATGCTGAGGTCAAGAAATTAAGGGAGGCGATCTAGATGAAAGCAAAGTTAGCCTTTTTCGATTTTACTGGTTGTGAAGGCTGCCAGCTTGAGGTTCTCAACTTTGAGACTGAATTAGTAGAGCTACTGAACCACGTAGATATCGTCAATTTTAGGGAGGCTAAAACAGAAAGCGAGGATAACTATGAAATAGCCTTTGTGGAGGGGTCCATCACCAGGGAATCAGAAATACCCAAGTTGAAGAAAATAAGGCAACAAGCAAAGATAGTAGTGGCTTTAGGTGCTTGCGCTTGTTTAGGTGGAGTTAACTGCCTGAAAAATTTTCGTCCTATGAAGGAAAACCTTAGGATAGTTTATGGCGATGCCGCTAAATACTATGACACCATCCCGGCGCGTCCCATCAGCAGCATTGTTCCTGTTGACTATTATGTCCATGGCTGCCCTATTGATAAAAAAGAGTTTCTTAAAGTAACCAAGGCTTTGCTTTTGGGCAAAAGGCCGGAGATACCTAATTATCCCGTATGCGTTGAGTGCAAATTGGCCGGGAATGTCTGCACCTTCGATAAAGGAGAAACATGCTTAGGCCCGGTTACCAGAGCCGGTTGCAACGCCATCTGTATTAGCAATGGTCGCCATTGCTGGGGTTGCCGGGGGCCGGTAGATGATCCTAATACCAATTCGGAAAAGGAGATACTACAAAAGCACGGATTGACTGTAGAGGATATATTGAACCAGTTCAGAATCTTTAACGGCTATCTGGAGGTGTCAAAATGACGCAGCTAAACATAAATGTCCACCATGTAACTAGAGTAGAGGGACATGGCAACATCACCGTCAATACCAAGGATGGTAAGATAGAAGAAATAACCTGGGCAATTCCAGAGTCCCCTCGGTTTTTCGAAGCTATGCTAAGAGGCCTAAACTATGCGGACGTAACTTGGATAGCTCCCAGAATTTGTGGCATATGTTCCATAGCTCATGCCACCGCATCCATTCAAGCAACCGAGGCTGCCTTCGGTGTCCAACTAAGTGAACAAGCAATGCTCCTGCGCAAGCTTCTGTATCACGCCGAGACACTGCAAAGCCATGTACTTCATTTCTACTTCCTGGCAGCACCAGACTTCCTAGGGGTGGGCAGCGTTTTCCCTCTAGTCAATACCCACAAAGAAGTAGTTTTAAGGGCTCTGCGGCTGAAGAAATTGGCTAACGATCTGGCTGACCTTATAGGTGGCAGGAAAACTCATCCTATGGCCTGCATTGTTGGTGGATTCACCAAATTGCCTGAAATTAGCCAACTGAAAGTCATGCAGCAAAGATTAGCCCAAGCGATGGATGATTTAAGGGAGACAGTCAAACTATTCAAGGGACTCAAAATACCCAACTTCGTCAGAGAGACAGAATATATCGCTCTTAAAGACCCGAAAGAATATGCCTTCATTTCTGGCGATATCGCTTCAACTGATACTGGCACTGCACCTATAGCTGATTACCTCAGCATAACTAACGAGTTTTGCGTCCCTCAATCCACAGCTAAATTCAGCAAGCATAACCGTGATTCCTATATGGTTGGAGCTCTGGCACGATTCAATAACAACTATGCTCAGCTTTCGCCTGAGGCTCAAAAAGCAGCCGAAGATTTGGGATTAAAAGCAATCTGCCACAATCCGTACATGATAAGCGTAGCTCAGGTTGTGGAATCGATCTACGCAGTTGAGGAAAGTCTGAAGATAATTGATCAACTTATGGCTCAGGGACTAAAGGAAGAGAAACCAGATGTCAAGGTTAAAGCAGGGAGGGGTATTGGTGCAGTAGAAGCTCCCCGAGGAATACTATTCCATGATTATACCTATGACGATAAAGGAGTATTAACCGAAGCTAACTGTGTTATTCCGACCAATCAAAACCATAACAACATCCAGAAGGATATGGAAGCATTAGTGCCGAGCGTTATCAACAAGAGTCAAGAGGAGATAACTCATCTGCTAGAAATGCTGGTACGTGCCTATGATCCATGCATTTCTTGCTCAGCTCACTTCCTGGAAGTAAAATTTGTTTAACCTATGGCTAAAATAAAAACCTTGGCGCTAGCTCATATCAGTGTTTTTGGTGTTGTTCAGGGAGTCGGCTTCAGACCTTTTGTTTATGGGCTAGCCACCAAACACAACTTAAAGGGATGGGTATGCAATACCTCTGAGGATGTCAAAATTGAAATAGCGGGGGAGGCAGAAGCTATTGAGCAGTTTAAGCTGGAGCTGCAAACAAAAGCCCCACCTCTAGCTCGCATTGAAAGTATAGCTATTAGCTATCATTCACCCATTGGCTACAAAAGCTTTGAGATCCGTAGTAGCATTGCTGAAGAGGGAAAATACCAACTCATCTCCCCAGATATTGCCACTTGTCAAGCTTGCCTGAGCGAACTACTAGACCCAGATAATAGGCGCTATCGCTACCCCTTCACTAACTGCACCAATTGCGGCCCACGATTTACCATAATTGAAGATATGCCCTATGACCGTCCCAAAACTACCATGCGCTATTTCCAAATGTGCCACCAATGCCAGGAGGAATATGATAATCCGCTGGATCGCCGCTTTCATGCTCAACCAAATGCCTGTTCAAAATGTGGTCCAAAAGTTGAACTGGTTGACGCCCAGGGCAAACCTGTAGCCAGTCCAGACACTATAGCTACCGCCAGCCAGTTCCTAAAAGAAGGGAAAATCGTTGCCATTAAAGGTCTGGGAGGCTTCCTCCTTGCCTGTGATGCCAGCAATGAAACTGCAGTTAAAACCCTGCGAGAAAGGAAAAAACGATGGTTTAAGCCCCTTGCCATAATGGTAACCAACATGGAAGAAGTCAAAAGGCACTGCTACGTCTCCCCAGAGGAGGAGAAACTGCTCACCTCACCACAAAGCCCTATCGTGCTTATGAAATGGAAGGATGAGTCATCTGTATCTCGAGAAATAGCTCCAAATTTAGCCTACTTGGGAATTATGCTGCCTTATACACCATTGCACCACATCTTGCTTAGAGATACCCAACTGCCTTTAGTGATGACCAGCGGCAACCTCAGTGAAGAACCTATTGCTAAGGATAATGATGAAGCATTGAGGAGACTAAAAGGGATTGCCGATTACTTTCTAATTCACAATCGGGATATTTATTCTCGTTATGATGATAGCGTGGCTATAGTGGAAAGAGGAACAAACCAGCTTGTCAGGCGGGCTCGCAGCTACGCTCCTTACCCCATCACTTTGCCTTTCAAAACCAAACAAGTGCTCGGCTGCGGTGCTGAGATGAAAAATACTTTTTGCCTAACCAGAGATAATTACGCTTTCTTAAGTCAACATATTGGTGATATGGAAAATATGGAAACATTAGAGCATTTTGGCAACACTATTTCCCTCTATAAACGGTTGTTTCGAATTGAGCCTGAGATCGTCGCTCATGACCTTCACCCCGATTATCTTGCTACCAAGTATGCCCAAGAACTGAGCAAATCTGGCCCGAAGCTTATTCCTGTACAGCACCATCACGCTCATATTGCTAGCTGTATGGCAGACAATGGATTACAGTCCGCGGTAATTGGTGTCGCCTTTGATGGCACGGGAATGGGTGCTGACGAGCATATTTGGGGTGGGGAATTTCTGGTGGCTGACTGCAAGAGCTTTAGCAGATTGGGACATTTAGAATACCTCCCTTTGCCCGGAGGGGACGCAGCTATAAAAAGACCCTACCGCACTGCCATTGGCTATATTCTCAGCCTATTAGGAGAAGATGCTTTAAGGCGATTGACCTTTACGGAACAGGTTAGCGAGGGTGAGGCAGAAATTATTAAGCGCCAAATAGAAAGGGGGCTAAATTCTCCACTGACTTCGAGCATGGGGCGCCTATTTGATGCTGTATCAGCGCTGATAGGCATAAGGGGGAAAATAGATTATGAAGGGCAAGCAGCTGTAGAGCTAGAAATGGCAGCTTACGCCTGTCATTGCGAGGAGCGAGATTCCTCGCTTACACTCGGAACAAGCTCCGCAATCTCCAATGATAATGAAAGCTACCCCTACAGCATAACCAAGGACAGGGGAATGAGGGTTATTACCCTAAGGGATCTACTTCAAGCTATAGTAGAGGACTTAAAGCAAGGAAGCTCTAAAGCCAGGATATCAGTCAAATTTCATAACACCGTAGCTCAGATGACAAATGAGATGTGCCAGCTGATAGCTGATGAAACTGGGATTAATCAGGTAGCTCTAAGCGGTGGGGTGTTCCAGAATCGACTGCTACTAAACAAAACAGCAAGCCTACTGGAAAAAAGCAGCTTCCAGGTATTCACCCATAAGCAAGTGCCCTGCAATGACGGCGGCATCTCTTTAGGGCAAGCAGTGATCGCCAATTTTGCTAAATAAAACCTAACTGTTCAATCCCATGTCATTCTGAGGGAGCACTTCAGCTTCGCTCAGTGTAAACTCAGCAAGCGAAGAATCTTGGAGCCCCTTCACGGAGCCTGTCCTGAGCGTCATGACATCCTTCACTTCGTTCAGAATGACAGGAAGCGAAGGGCTCAGGGTCACATAAGAGGTGGCTGAACACTTACGCAAGCTGCCCAGTGTGTTTTATGAAAAAAGATAGCTTGTGGCATGATAAAACTCTCCTTGCCCTTTGTATGGCTGCGCTAGTGCTTATGATGGGGTTAGGATTTCTTAGCCCTATTTTGCCTAAGTTTGTCCAAGCGCTGGGCATTGCTCCACCTCAAATAGGAACCATGGTAGGGCTAGTTATAACCGTCTTTGGCATAGCTCGAGCCGCTATGGACCTGCCCGCTGGCAGGCTAGCTCACCTCTGGGGGCGGAGACCTCTTCTCATCCTCGGTCCAGCTCTGGTGACTATCAGTGCTATTGGTTGTGGCTTGGCTATGGAATACTGGCAATTAGTGGTATTCCGCTTGCTCCAAGGGTTGGGCTCAGCCCTCTTCAGTGTAGCCGCCATAATTGTCATCGGCGAAATCAGCACCCCAACTAACCGTGGACAATATATAAGCTTTTACTGGGGAGCTTTCCTTATTGGCTGCAGTCTTGGGCCGACATTAGGTGGATTCGTGGGGGGGTATTTAGGTTATCGAGCCCCTTTCTTTTGTTTCGCTGGACTCGCCTTACTAGCTACCCTGTGGTGCTACTTCCGCATCCCAGAAACTAAAGGAAGGCAACCGACTAGCGTATTTGCCTCAAGCAATCTCCCAGTTAAGAACAGTTCAATAGAGAAGCCGCCTCCCTTACATAAGAATTTAAACTTCATACTCATCTCCATGGTATCTTTATTTACCTTAATTACCTTGAGCGGCAACCAGATAACTCTAATTCCCCTCCTGGGCTATGAACGCCTCAACCTAAGGGAAGGGCAAGTAGGCTTGACCCTTACCCTGGTAGCTGTTATGCAATTTGCCTTTGTTTTTCTTGCCGGCAGGCTTTCAGATAAGCTGGGAAGGAAAGCTATTATTGTGCCCGGGGGGATAATAACTGCCCTAGGGCTAGTTTTGTTCATCCATAGCCCTAGCTACCAGTTTCTTCTGCTCAGTGCTGTAGTGCTAGGGGTGGGAAGGGGATTTGGTGGCGCTGTCCCTACTGCCTATGTCGCTGACATCGCCCAATCACAAAATTACGAACATACTATGGCGCTATATCGCACGGTGAGCGATATCGGCTTTGTAGTAGGTCCCATTCTCTTAGGTTGGCTTAAAGATACTCGTGGGCTTGATTTTCCCTTCTTTCTGGGCGCTGGGCTTCTCCTTGGAGCAATAATCCTTTTCGCCGCATTAGCCAAAGAAACTACTGAGCATGGTAAAAATCAGGAAATGCTATGATGAATGAAGTATTTTCCGCTACCAAAATAGCTTTCGAGGTTATTATAGTGATACATTTGCTCCGTCAGCTTCCTTTAGCTTGAGTTAACCGATATATAGCTTCGGCTTGTATTACAGGGAAATTCGGGCTAAAATGCCTAAAGTTATGTGTTTAGCCATACCGATGAGAATTGCCTCCATAGAAGGCGATGAAGCCGAAGCAGAGGTTGGTGGGGTAGTGCGTCGCGTTAGCATCGCGCTTACTCCAGAAGCGAAGGTAGGGGAGTATGTGTTGCTTCACACTGGTTACGCCATAGGCGTGATAGATGAAGCCGAAGCCAAGGAAACCTTAAAGCTCCTAGAAGAGATAGCAAGCTTCAGTGAAATTTCTTGACGAGTACCAAAACAGTGAGCTGGCCACAAAACTAGCACACAGAATCGCTAACCACTCTACTAAGCCAATCAGGTTAATGGAATTCTGTGGTGGGCATACCCATGCCATAATGAGACATGGAATTCGCCAGCTAGTCCCCGCAACAGTCGAAATGAGAGCCGGTCCAGGTTGCCCGGTATGCGTTACAGCAACCACCGATTTGGATAAGGCTATTGCCTTGGCATGGTTGCCCAATGTTACCATCACTACCTTTGGGGATATGATGAGGGTGCCTGGTAGCTATTCCAGCTTACAGCGGACGAAGGCTGAGGGAGCAGATGTGAGAGTTGTCTATTCCACTATAGACGCTATGGAAATAGCCAGAGAAAACCCCAAGAAATCGGTTATCTTTATCGGCATTGGCTTTGAGACCACAGCACCAACTATAGCTGCCTCCATAATTAAGGCACAGCAAGGGGGGATAGAAAACTTCCACGTCCTTTCCTGTCTCAAGTTAACCCCACCAGTGATGAAGGCGCTTCTTGACTCGGGTGAGGTAAAGCTAGATGGCATTATTTGTCCTGGGCATGTCAGCGTTATAATCGGCTCTCGTCCTTATGAATTTATACCTGCGGATTATGGGGTTGCTTGTGTTATCTCAGGCTTTGAACCCATAGATATTTTATTATGTGTAGGTAAGCTAGTGGAGCAAATTGAAGCTGGCCAGCCGAAAGTAGAAATAGCCTATCGCCGTGGAGTAAAGCCTCAAGGCAATAGGAAAGCCTTAGAATTGATGGGGGAGGTTTTCCAAATTGATGGAGCTAACTGGCGAGGAATTGGCATCGTGCCACAAAGTGGCTTAAAAATTAACCAGAAATATGAGCATTTTGATGCCGCTAAAGTTTTTTCGGGATTGCTTCGCTGTGCTCGCAATGACAAGCCAGTGAGAGAACCTAAAGGTTGCCGCTGCGGAGATATACTTCGGGGGGTAGCCACACCGTTTGAATGCCACCTCTTCGGAAAGGTTTGCACCCCCGAGAAGCCTGTAGGTCCCTGTATGGTCTCTAGCGAAGGTGCTTGCGCTGCCTATTATCAATATGGGTCCCCTGAAAGTTCTGGGAAAATTTAAGCAAAATATGGAGTGAGCTATGAGTGATGTCATTCTTTTAGCCCATGGCAGTGGTGGCAAATTGAGCCATGACTTAGTGAAGAAAACATTCCTTCCCTCCCTGGCTAACACCATGTTAAATAAATTAGATGACTCAGCTATTTTTGAAGCCAGTGGACGTCTTGCCTTTACCACCGATAGCTATGTAGTTAACCCTATTTTCTTCCCCGGTGGGGATATAGGCCGGCTGGCTGTTTGTGGCACAGTCAATGATTTGTCTATGAGCGGGGCTAAACCTCTATACTTAAGCTTGTCCCTGATTGTAGAAGAGGGCTTCTCCCTGAGTGAACTTGACCACATAGTTAAATCGGTAAAGGCAGCCGCTGCAGAGGCTGGGGTAAATATAATCACCGGGGATACCAAGGTAGTAAACCATGGACAGGCTGATAAGCTATTTATCAATACCTCAGGAATAGGAATAATCTCTCCAGGGGTTGATATCTCAGGAGCTAATGCTAAAGTCGGTGACAAAGTTATCTTAAGCGGCACTATTGGTGACCACGGCATAGCTATAATGAGCCAGCGCGAGGGATTAAAGTTCTCCGTGCCTATAGAAAGCGATTGCGCTCCATTGAACAAACTGGTATCTCAAATACTGAAAGCCTCGCCCAGAATTCATTGCTTCCGTGACCCCACCCGAGGTGGACTGGCTACTACCCTTAATGAATTTGCTGCCCAGTCTAATGTGGGTATCGTAGTAGAAGAGGATAAAATACCGGTAAAGGAAAGTGTTAAGGCTGCCTGCGAACTCCTCGGCTTCGACCCTGTTTATGTCGCTAATGAGGGTAAACTGGTGGCTATAGTCGAGCCAAATGATGCTGACAAAGTTCTGGCTAAAATGAAGCAAAACAGCTATGGCAGAAATGCTGCCCTCATTGGCGAGGTAAGCGATGCTCACCCCGGCAAAGTAGTAATGAAGACAAAACTGGGTCCATCCCGGATTGTGGATATGCTCTCCGGAGAGCTATTACCACGGATATGCTAGATGAAGGAGGCAAGGTGCTTTCGATTGGCGTAGATATAATAGAGGTAGAGCGAATTGAGTCAGCAATTAGACAATGGGACAAGCGTTTTTTAAATCGAATTTACACCGAAGCTGAGCGTAAGATTTGCCAAGGCAAAATTCCAGCCTTGGCCGCTCGATTTGCCGGCAAGGAAGCAGTGATGAAGGTCTTAGGCACCGGCACCAAAGGCGTTGGCTGGCGAGAAATTGAGATTCTGGCTGATGCCCGGGGGAAACCATTGGTACAGCTCTATGGTAAAGCTAGAGAGAGGGCCAAAAAGTTAAACTTAAGTGAATTCTCCATTAGCCTTTCCGATACCAAGCAATATGCTGTGGCTGCAGCTATAGCAAGTTAAAGCTGTATTCCTACTAATGAGCACAAGCATCTGCTATAATGAGTAGCGATATGCTAGCCAAGGTAACGAGTTGCGCTGTGGTGGGGATGGAAGGAGCCACAGTAGAAGTAGAAGTTGACATATCGCCTGGGCTACCATCATTTACCATAGTAGGCTTGCCAGACAAAGCTGTTCAAGAATCCAGAGAGCGGGTAAGGTCAGCTATAAGAAACTCTAACTACAAGTTCCCCGCCAGACGCATTACGGTCAACTTAGCACCAGCCGACTTGAAGAAGGAAGGCCCTGCTTATGACTTGCCTATAGCTATAGGCATACTAGTAAGCTCAGGACAGCTATATGCTGACCTCTCATATAGTGTCTTCTTAGGGGAGCTTTCCCTGGACGGTAAGCTACGCCATACCCATGGCATACTGCCTATGGTAGCTTTAGCCCGTGATAAAGGCTTATCTACGGTGTTCGTGCCTGCGGATGACACCAAGGAGGCATCTTTAGTAGATGGTGCTCATATATTCCCAACAGAATCTCTAGCTCAGCTAGTTACTCATCTTCGTGGTGAAATAAGTATTCCAGAATACCACAGCGCCATAAACTGGCAGCAGGAAGCTTGCCCCGATTATGCCTTCGACCTTGCTTATATCAAGGGTCAAGAACATGCCAAGAGGGCTCTGGAGATAGCAGCGTCAGGAAGACACAACATCCTTATGTGTGGACCACCGGGAAGCGGTAAAACCATGCTGGCTCGTTGCTTGCCCTCAATATTGCCTTGGTTAACCATGGAAGAAGCCATAGAGGTAACCAAGATTTATAGCGTCACTGGGCTATTGCCACAGGAGACTCCTATTATTATGGAGCGCCCATTTCGCTCCCCCCACTACACCGTTTCTCACATCGGCTTGGTAGGTGGTGGGCAATGGCCACGCCCTGGGGAGATAAGCTTGAGCCACCATGGTGTGCTGTTTCTGGATGAATTCCCTGAGTTTGGACATGCTGCCCTAGAGTCATTGCGTCAGCCAATGGAGGATAGAACCGTCACTGTCAGTCGCGCTCGCGGCAGTGTTACCTTTCCCGCTAGCTTTATGCTGGCAGCAGCCATGAATCCCTGCCCCTGCGGCTATTATGGAGACCCATTTAAGGAATGTAAGTGCTCAGCGGGGGAGATTACCCGCTACCATAAAAGATTAAGCGGACCACTGCTGGACCGTATCGACATCTTCATTGATGCCCCCCACATTGATTATGAAAAGCTGACTGAGGATAGGCCTATGGAACCCTCAGAGAAGGTCAGGGGAAGGGTCAAGTCAGCTCACGAGATACAAATTAAGCGTTTTCAGGGAACAAAGCTAAGGTGTAATGCTGATATGACTCCCAAGGAGGTAAAGGAATTCTGCCTCGTAGAATCAGCGGCGCAGAGCTTACTTCGTGCTGCTATGAAGCAGCTTCACCTTACTGCTCGCGCCTTTCATCGCATCCTTAAACTTTCCCGCACCATCGCCGACCTGGAACACAGCGACATCATCAAAACATACCACGTAGCTGAAGCTTTACAATATCGGCATAAGGAAATAATCTAAGAGGCTAGCTACAAAATTAGCCATAAGACGCTGCCGACAATCACCAGTATAATGCCAATGATAAGCGAAATCCTGCCACCTATTTGCCAGGCGTTTAGCCAGGGACGCTCTGGTTCGTGAGTTATGAACTCCTTCATATCCCTTCGGGTTACCAAGGAGTTATAATATGTTTTCTTCTCCCTTTTATTCCAAAGCATAAAAGCAATACCCAAGAGGATGAAGAAAATACCCAGCGCTAAGATAGCCCGGCAATTGGTAAGCGACATGTTTTCAGTGAACCCTACTTAACCTCTACAGACGCTCCAGCAGCCTCCAGTTTCTCCTTTATGGTGGCTGCCTCCTCTTTGGAAATGCCCTCTTTTACTACTTGTGGAGCAGCTTCTACCAAATCCTTAGCTTGCTTTAACCCTAAACTGGTTACTTCACGAACTGCCTTAATGACCTCGATCTTCTTTTCGCCGATATCCTTTAGGGTGACGCTAAATTCCGTTTTCTCCTCTTCCGGAGGCGTTTCAACTGGCTGGCTGGGAGCCGTTACTGGCGCTGCTCCTACAGCTAGCGGAGCAGGGGTAACTCCAAATTCATCCTCTAAAGCCTTAACTAAATCAGCTAGATCGATCACGGTCATGCTCTTAATAGCGGCAATGATTTCCTCCCTGGTCATTCCCTTGGCCTCTTTTTTCGCCTTCGCCTTTGTAGATTCCTTCCCCACTTTTACTTTTACTTTTTCTTCTTCTACCTTCGCTTCCTTTGGTGACATGCTTTCCTCCTTACTCAAGTAAAATTTTGAATCCGCACTTGTAGTACATGGCGTAACTCACGCAATGGGGAACTTAGAATATTATGTAAGCTCCTCACTGGTGCTTGCAATTGAGTTATTAATTGAGAGATAAGGATTTGCCTTGGTGGTAAACCGGCCAGAGCTATAACCTCATCAGCACTGAGCACTCGCTCTCCCAGCAAACCTCCTTTAATCTGCACCGCTAAGTCTGTAGATTTGATGTATTGGCTAAGGACTTTAGCTGCTTCGACCGCATCATCATAGCCAAAAACCAGAGCTGTAGGACCATCAATGATGCCCACAATTTGCTCCTTACCAGCTCTTTGGGCAGCAAGGCGAGTTAAGGTATTCTTAACCACGTGGTAATCAGCAGCTGCACCGGCTAAAGCTCGGCGTAAGCCAGTCATCTCCTTAGCCGGTAGACCCTGGTAGCTAGTAGCAATAACAATAGTACTTCGAGACAGATCATCTGCTAGCTGACCAATAATTTGTGTTTTCTTTTCCCTTAGCATGTCTCCACTAGGCAAATAAAAATCCCTGCGCCAATAACACAGGGTTAACACAAGGCCTTGGCAGGCAAGCGCTTTAAACCCCCGGGGAGGATATCTTCACCCCCCTTTGCCCCTTTATCTAGCAAGGAGCGGTACCTGCTGTCATTGGCACCGATTCATTCTATTTATTATAGCACAAAACTAACCAGCTAAAGCCAGTGCTGACTTGAGATCCAGCTTGAGCCCCGGCCCCATACTGGTAGACAGTGATACGCTTTTGATATACTGCCCTTTAACCCCACTGGGCCTTGCCTTAACTATAGCCTCCATCACTGCCCTTAGGTTTTCCAGAAGTTTATCGCTATCAAAGCTAACTTTGCCTATCGGCAAATGGATAATTGCCGTTCTATCCAGGCGAAACTCCACTCTACCCTTACGCGCCTCGCCTATAACTCGAGGTAAATCTTGGGGCGGCACCACAGTGCCCGACTTAGGGTTAGGCATCAAGCCCCGTCGGCCCAAAATACGCCCAAGTTTGGCTACCCTGGGCATCATATCAGGAGTAGCCATAGATACATCAAAATCAAGCCAACCAGACTCAATTTGCTTAATAAGCTCATCTGCTGCGGCATAATCAGCTCCAGCTTCCTTAGCTAACTTTATTGCCTCTCCTTGAGCAAAGACAAGTATCCTTACCTTCTTCCCCAACCCATTAGGCAGTAGAGCAACACCTCGCACTTGTTGGTCGGCACTACGCGGATTGACCCCCATCCTTAAATGAAGCTCAACCGTCTCATCAAACCTAGCATAGGAAGTCTTCTTAGCTAACTCGATAGCCTCCTCAGGTAAGTAAACCCTTGACCTATCTACAAGCTTGCTAGCCTCTTGATACCTCTTACCATGCTTTGCCATCTCTCAGCCACTAGCTTTCAGCCATCAGCTTCATACTGACCGCTGACTGCTGACTTACACTCTAACTTACTCCACCTCTATTCCCATACTTCGAGCAGTGCCTTGAATGATGCTCGCCGCTTTATCAACGTCGGTAGTATTGAGATCCTTCATTTTACTTCGTGCAATCTGATAAAGCTTGTCTCTACTTATCTTGCCTATCTTGCTGCCTTTGGGGTCACCACTACCTTTTTCCACTCCTAAAGCACGCCGTAATAAATCAGAAGCGGGTGGCATCTTAGTCATAAAAGTAAAGGAACGATCAGCATACACGGTTATTTCTGCCGGGATAATGAAACCTTCTTGAGAGGCAGTTCGCTCATTATATTCTTTGCAGAAAACCATGATATTAATGCCGTATTGCCCCAAAGCAGGACCTACCGGTGGTGCCGGAGTAGCCTTACCCGCTAGCAATTGTAACTTAATAACCGCCTTGACTTTCTTTGCCACGCTACAACACTCTTTGGAAAGCTAACAGCTATCAGCTAACTGCTAAGTGCTGATAACTGACATAAAAGCTTAGGATTTCGTATTTATTCATTGCTATATCTTTTCTACTCCCAAAAAATCCAATTCCACAGGCGTTTCCCGGCCAAAAAGCGATAGCAGAACCGTCGCCCTTCCCTTTTCCAAGTTAACCTCCTCCACTTTGCCGAT
>JABUBO010000077.1_pt1 | contig 26653 bp, 25 predicted proteins | sample 7240361 | NCBI WGS metagenome assembly JABUBO01 (sample SAMN07256346, study PRJNA390944) | subsurface metagenome | isolation source: Methane hydrate marine sediment | place: Pacific Ocean: Eastern North Pacific, ODP site
CTTGCCTCCTTTTTTTGAGGTAGTTCTTTATATGTGTTAATCTTTTAATAACCTTATTCTCTATATTAGATATTATATTAAATTTACACAAAGTTTCTTCAGATTTATAATTTCCTTTGAGCCATCATAATGTAAGCTTTTCTTCTTTTGAAAATTGAAATTTCATTTTTACTTCTTTCACTTTTCTCTCTATAGAAGAAAAAATTGATTCAATATCTTTTTATAAAATTTAATTAAAAATTATACGGATACCATTTATCATAAAGTTCAATAAAATCTTCATACTTTAGCTTAGTATAGGATTCAAAATTTACATCATTTACTTTCTGATTTAACAGAATTTTTCTATCTTCTAAATCACATCCCATTTTTTTACGATATGTATTAATAGTTCTTCTGAAAGTGTGAGCTGTTATGTCTTTCTTTATTTTTAAATGATTTAAAGCTTGATGTAATATTTTTTGGATATTCCTTTTGCTCATTCTCTTTAAATGAGAAGAGAGAAATAATGCTTTTGTATCTAAACTTAATTCTTTTCTATTATTAATAAAGTATTTCAATACATCATTTGTTTTTTTTGTTATGTAATATGCTTTTAACCCTGCTTTACCTTTTGTTTCAATAATTCTCTTTTTAGTATTTATTTTATCATAATCGATGCTTTCTAGTTCTCCGATTCTCATACCTGTATCAACGAATATTTTAAAAATTAAATAGTTCCTATTACTCGTTATTTCAAAACAATCCAGAATTTGCTTTAATTCTGTTTCGGTAGCAATAACATCTTTATTAGAATCGGATTTTTTATGAACTAATTTCCATTTTATGGTAAATTTTGGAAGTATAATTGCTTTTTCCATAACATCTTCGTAATAATCATTACAAAATCCTACAAGATTTTTTAAAATTGTCCATTTTAACTTTTTTGAACTAAGAACCAATTCATCGGATTGATTTAAATAATTGAAATAATCAATTAAGTTCTTTTTTTCAATGTCCAATAAATTTCCTTTATATCCAAATCTTTTTATAAAATAATTTATTGCAGATTTTCTTGTGGCCATAGATTGTTCTGAATGTTTAAAATAACTAAGATATTTTTCAATTAAATCTTCATTTTTAGGTTTATTCAATATACTCAACTCTCCCATTTATTACATTATATTTTGCTAATCCATTTTCTTCTAAATTATGAACAATTGCAAGCATATCGGATTTTTCGTAACCTGTTAAATCAATAAGATCTTTTATTGTTCTGGATTTTTGTTTGATATATTTAATAATAATAATTGTTTTTGATTCCTGGTCTTTTATCGGGAATTCGGATAATTGGCTTCTTATATCTTTTAATACATTATCCAGTACATCTCTTTGTTTCAATAGAAAATCCAATTTCTCGTTTATTCTACTATCTTCTAACTCAATACTTACTTTCTCCTTTATTATTTCTTCAAATTCACTCTTTTTTATTTTTGAATCAGGATGTTCTATACTTTCAATTTTTTCTCGAATTGCTTGTCGAATGAAATTACTCTGTTTTATCCCAATTTTCCCCATATATTTTGTTAGTTTCTTTTTGAATGTTTCAGTAGCTTGAAGATTTATCCATACCTTCTTTTCTACTTTACTTTTATCTTGATTATTTTTTTGTTTCATAATATAATCAATACAATTTTGGTATATAAATTTAAGTGAAAGAATTGTTTCATGAACTTTTATATATATCTGCATATTACACTAAAATTCAATCAAAATGTAATACGCTAAGATGATCTATTTCTATTAATCGAAAGATGTAATATAATTTTCGGTAAATAGAAAAATGTAATATTTAGATATTCCACTATTAGATCTTTCGATTTTTGGAATAACATAATACATTTTTCGATTTTAAAAAAAACATAATATTACCATAATACTCTCTTCTAATTTACGAATAGTAGAATATCCATTTCGATTTATAGGAAATAATAATCTGACGATAATACATTATTTTGAATAATGAGCTCTGAAATCGAATTAAATTGTTTTAAATGATAAGATTTAAAGTTAATTTGTTATTAAACTGAATTAATTTAAATAAAATTTAATTAACAAAATACGAAATTATCAAAACGTGAAAAAACATGGCAGTACCATTAACTATATTTGTTGCTTTAATTGCGGGGATTATTTCTATAGCGATGGCACTCTATTTTCGATATTTGGTATTTAAAGAGGATCCTGGCAATGAAAAAATGATAGAAGTTGCGGGATATATCGAGGACGGAGCAACAACTTATCTAAAAATTCAATATAAAGTTTTAGGTATTTTTGTAGCTTGTCTTGCAATTGCCTTATTATTTTTGCCTTCTCCATTCGAAACCAGTGATACCTATACAAGAGTTATTTCTGGTGCAATAAATTGGGAACAAGTGATTGCTTACATAACTGGGGCTGTCGGTTCAATGTTCGCAGGCTGGTTAGGAATGTATGTAGGTGTGAAAGCAAATACTAGGACAGCTCAAGGATGTACTAAAGGAACTAAAGAAGGATTTAATATTGCTTTTTTTGGTGGAGCAGTTATGGGACTTACAGTAGTAGGTGTTGCTTTAATCGGTTTATCCATATGGTTTATGATTATTCCTGATCCTAACATTGTCTTAGGGTTTAGTTTTGGAGCAAGTAGTGTTGCATTATTTATGAAATGTGGAGGAGGAATCTATACAAAAACGGCTGATGTAGGCGCTGATTTAGTGGGCAAAGCTGAATATGATCTTCCAGAAGACGACCCCCGAAATCCAGCTACAATCGCTGATAATGTTGGAGACAACGTTGGAGATATTGCAGGAATGGGTAGTGACCTTTTTGACTCCTATGTTGCTTCAATTATTGCTGCAATGATGTTAGCTGCATCTTTAGCTGTGATTGTTGATGTTACTTTAACAACAGAAGCTCGATTTATCTATATTGTATTTCCAGTGGTCTTATGTGGTGTAGGTTTAATTGCATCTCTAATAGGTATATATATAATAAAATTGAAAGGATCCGATGAACCTGGTAAAGCTTTAAACAGTGGTACCTATTTATCAACATTGATTTTTGCTGGATTAGCTGCTCTATTTACTTTAATTATGACAATAGGATTAGCAAGTAGTGAAATAATTATGTTGTGGAGAAATTGGGGTGCAGCTGTAATTGGACTCTTTTCTGGAATAGTAATTGGTTTTACGAGTGATTACTTCACAAGAGACGATAAAAAACCAACAAGATCAATGGCAGAAGCTGCTAAAGAAGGTCATGCTGTCGTCATTCTTAGTGGTTTCTCCTACGGGCTGTTGAGTGTAGTACCTGCTGCTTTAGGAATAGTGATCGCATTGGCTGTTGCTTATTTATTAGGTGGAGTTTTTGGAGTAGCAATGGCTGCAGTTGGAATGCTTGCAATCGTAGGAACAATTGTAGCCAATGATGCTTATGGTCCTATTGTAGATAATGCACGTGCTATAGCAGAACAAGGAGGATTAGGAGATGAGGTTATACGAACAGCAGATCGTTTGGATTCTGCTGGAAATACAGCTAAAGCAATTACAAAGGGGTTTGCAATTGGAGCCGCAAATTTGACAGTGTTTGCATTAATGTTTTCATTTGCATCTGAAGCTAATAATATACAACCTGGGACTATTCAAGTGATAGACTTACTTAAAATTAATGTTTTAATTGGTGCTTTTATTGGGGTTGTTATACCAGCATTATTCTCCGCTCTATTGATTCTAGCTGTTCAAAGGAATGCTGCTAAAATGGTTGATGAAATTAGGAGGCAATTTGAATCTAATCCAAAAATTCTGAAAGGAGAAGAAGCGGCAGATTTCAATAAATGTATTGATATTGCAACTAAAGGTTCAATAAAAGAACTTATTTTCCCAAGTATTATATCAATTGCAACACCATTAACTGTCGGAATTTTGTTTGGTGTTGCGGCACTTGCGGCTTTCTTAGTGGGAGCAATCTTAAGCGGATTCGTCTTTGCAATTATGATGTCAAACGCTGGTGGCGCTTGGGATAATGCAAAAAAGTGGATTGAAGATGGCAATTTAGGTGGTAAAGGAACAGACGTTCATAAAGCTTCAATTACTGGAGACACTGTTGGTGATCCATTTAAAGATACAGCGGGTCCTTCGATTAATACTTTATTGGTAGTAATGTCTTTAACATCATCAATTTTTGTGGGGTTACTCATGTTATTCAATGCAGGAGCAGGATTAATAATTTTTTAGTAATTAAATAGAAAAATATAAAATTTTCTTTCAATTTTTTTTTATTATTTTTTTCAAATAGTTTTAAAGTAGTTTAAATCTTTTAGAAAAAATTAAATATTGCAAGTAGATTATATGAATTATATTATGAGTTATATAACTGAAGTAAAAACTTCTTTAAAGAAAATTTCATCAATAATTGAAGGAATTAATGGATTGAATAAAGATTCAATGCCTAAATTAATGGAACACACTAAAAAGATCTTAGATTTAATTGAAAAATTTGAAGAAGAAAAAAATTCTAATTTAAAAACAATAGAATCCAATACAGATAATATCAATTCATTAAGAAACAAAATTTCTCAAAATAATCGAAATATTTCAAATTTTGAAGAGGAAATTAATGAATTAACTAAAATACGTCAAAAATTATTGGATACAATTCAATCCAAACGAAATGAACTGACAGAAACTTTAGAGAAAATAAATACAACAAAAAAAGAATTTGAAAATCGGAGTGAGCGTCTAAAAGATTTGGAAACTAAAATTCGGGAATTAACAAAATTAAAGGAAGTATTTGAAGCTAAATTAATAGAAATTCAACTTCAACTTGGAAATGATTTTGAAAAAAAAAGTAAAATTGTTGAATCTTTTGGAAATAGAGTGGAAGCCATGAAATTATTAATAAACAAAAATTATATCCACTCTTCACAAATGCAAGTTATTAAAACCCTACAAAAAGGCACGACTCTAGAAATAAAAAAAATAAGCGCAGCTGTAGATATGAAAGAAGAACAAATTAAAAAAATTCTAAGAAAAATGGTTGAGCTAAATGGACCAATTAAATATGATGAAACTGCTGGAACAGTTATCTTAAAAGAGGAGATTGGTTTTTAATGAGCTCAAAGGAAATATTGGCATTAATTGAACAATTTGAAGGAGCTTTTGATACATATCAACAATCTCTACAGAAAAACAATGAAGAAATTATTCAACATTTAAGTTTGACTTGGAAAAATATGCAATCGGAACAAACAGAAATTGAAAAATTAGAAGACACAATTCACAAACAAAATTCTGAAATAACTGAATTAAAAATCAAATCTGAAGAATTAGATAAAAAAATCATAGAAAAAAAAGAAAAAAGAGATGAATTAACCACAAAAATCACTGAATTAAATAAAGACCTTGAAACAGCTACTGATGAGTTGAAACAACCACAGTTTGAATTAGCAAATCTTGTTTCAAAAATAGATTCTTTAAATGAAAAAATTACTACAAAAGAATCTGAAAAAATCAAGTTGGATCAAATAAAACTTGATAATGAACAGAGGGAGAATGAACTAAAAACTACTTTTTCCAAAGAGAAATTGGAAGAGCTAGATAATAAATTAAGCCAACTAAAAAGTGATAATTTCTTTGTATCATTTCTAATGAAATATTCAGATGAAGAGATCCCTGAAGTTGAGATTGTCGCAACAATTATGCAAAAGGGTAGTTGTAAGCTTGATGATTTGAAAAAAAAACTTGATGTACCTCCGATCATGGCTGTTCGGACGATTAAACAACTAGCTGTAAAAGGTATAATCAATCTCGATGAAACTAATAATACTGTCTCCATGCTTTAAAATTCTTTTTATTTTAAAAATTGTTTTTTTCTATTTTTTTATTGCTCTAAAAGGTTTTGAATAAGGTCAGATTTAATATCATTAAAATTATTACGATTCAAATTATATATTTTAATATTTTTCATTTGGAGCAACATTTCTTTAACTGGATGCCTTAACTTTTGACCTATTGTTGCCAATATTGAATTATTGGATTTAAAGACTTCAGAAATCAAGGAGATAAACTTTTTGGAATATAATTCCATTTTTCCTATCTCATCTATTATTATTAGATTATTAGAATTGTCAATTGAAAAGCTTTCAAAACATTTTTCGAGAAACTGTTCAAACTCATCAACAAATACATTATAATTACTCACCATAAATTTAGTTTTTTTATTTAATTTACGAGATAACCAACATTCATTTTTTAAATTTATATCAATTGCTCTAAATCCTATCCGTTTTTGACCTTTTTTAACCTCAGTAGTTATAAAACCAAAAATTTTAATATTCATTTTTTTAAGTTGAATAGAGATCTGAGAAACTAAAGTTGTTTTACCACATCTAGGAGGTCCAGTTATTAAAATTTTAAGCCTTTTACTCATCTTTTTTAATAATCGATTTTGTTAATTCTAAATATTTAAAAAATTACTGAAATCTTAAAAAAATTGGTTAATTATATTATTTATAGAAATACACCATAAAACTCTTAAATTTTTAATTTTATTTTCAAAAAATCAAATTAGGAGAATGATACATAATATTAGAATTCACAATTGAAACAACTCAATTTTCTTATATATTAACCCCCTTATTACAAATTCTATTTTAAAAAATTAATAGAAGTCTAAAATGACAAGTGAAATAGTAGATAATATAATTCGATTAAAAAGCCAAGGATTAACAATAGAACAAATTTCAATATCAATAGGCTTTCCAGCGACATTAATATCTAAAATTTTAAATACTGCAATGGCACGTAAAAAACTTAAAAAAAAATTAAAAGATAAAAAAAAAAAAAAGATAAAAAAAAAAAAAATTTCTAAATTGAAAAAAGAACAAATACTACTATTGCAAAAACATAGGCTAGATCTAAAATTTGATCTTATTTGTTTTAATAATCATAAATTTACTAGAAAAGGAGAAGATTCTCATAAGAGACTTATATTTATTGATTATAAATGCAATAAAACAATTAAATTTTATTACAAATTTGATATGAAGGCTTCAAAAGGGGAATTTATTCTTGAATGTTGTAATTCTCAAATGGAGATGTTAAGTTCAAGTGCGTATTATATTTTTTATTGCCCTTTTTGTAAATTCAAACTCAAATTAATTGAAAAATTAGATTAATTCTACTTGTAAGATAGGATAGATAATATTGGGTATGAAAAGTACTTAAATATTGACTATTTTTATTCTATTTGCATAAACATCAATTAATTTGATAATAAAATTCGTTTCAAACAGTTTTATAAAATGCTTTTTAGAATTTTTTTTAATTTTCACAATAATCTCTTTAAATCAATACTTTTAAGAGACACCTATTATAAAATTTCATATTATGATTGAATTTCGAATAATATTATTATCTTTTATTCTAACGGTTTTTATATATGCTACTTACCTTTTATTTTTAATCAATATCATTTTTGGTTTCATATTCTTAGCAGTATTAATTATCAATACTCTGTCTTTACTAATTATGTACTTCCAATATCTATTTTGGCCATACCATAAGTGGATCTCGACTTCTTTAGTAAATATCAAAAAAGTTGAAATTCCTTCAAAAATTCCAGGTAAATATCTCAAAGGATTAGTTATTAGAGATAAAAAAAGTAATCCAAAAGAAAAACAAATTGGAATTTTATTTCATCACGGGTATGCATCAAAAAAAGAAAGATATTTTCATTTTATTATCCCTCTAGCCTTAAATGGGTTTACAGTTTTATGTTATGACGCAAGAGGACACGGTGAATCAAAAAATAAGACATTTAGATCGAATGATTTTGTAGGAATTATGTCTGATGTTAAAAATGCAATTGATTTTTTAGAAAAAATAGATGGGGTTGATGGGAACCGATTAATTATGATGGGACATTCAATGGGTGCAATTGCGGCTTTATCCCAAGGCTATCAAGATAAAAGACTTAAAAAAATTGTGGGATTAGCAGCATCTTTTGATTTATTAGAACTTTTTAATAAATATAAGAGAAAGATATTCTCAGTTACTGGCATCTTTCTTAAAATTATTAAAAGAAAAATTACAAAAAATTTAAAGTTTCCACTGAAAGAAATTAATAAAGAAATGTCCCCAAGATATTTTTTTGATAAAAAACACCTCGTTCCAAATAAAGATAGAGTGTATCTTGTGCATTGTAAAAAAGATATACAAATTGATTTTGAAGAAGCCTTAAAAATAAAAGAAGCCTTAAATTTGCCAAAAGAAAATGTTCTTTTTTTAGAGAAGCCAGAAAGAAAGTATCTTAATTCTCATAGTTTTATGGGTCAAGCAACGATTATTAGTGATTTTTTAATAAAAGTCGCAAACGGTTTAAAAGAATAAGATTTACCAATGTCTTTTTGAAATACACTTTAGTGATTAATATTTAAGAATCTTGAACTAATTAACTCCTTTTATGATCTTGAGAAATTTAAATTAAATTTAAATTAATTTCAATATTTTTTTTTAATTGACATAACTTAAAAATGGAAAACGTATAAATATAATAAATATAAAATAATTTATATTATAATCAATTTAAATTAATTATAAAATTAAGATTTAAAATTTACAGTGAAAATCTTGCCTAAAAAAGAATTATTTATCAAACGTGTTTATGAAATTGTAAACGAACTCAAGATTCCATTAATAGATGAGCGGGTTTATGACGACGTTAGTTTTTCTGGAAAATTAGCGATAGCGAGTGTAAGATTTACATTTGAAGAAGATGAATCTGTTATAAGAGGGTTTTTAGGTCTAGCCGAGTATTTCCACACAGTTGTAATTAAATCTAAGGATAGATTTTTCATACCTCACGCTTCAATACTCTTTCAGCTTCAGTCGGCGTAATTCCATCTTTTTTCTTTTTTTAATTTTCCTAAAGTGTCATTCTTTCGTAATTTAAATAATTTAATTTAATTAAAATTAAAAATCAGATAATTAGTTTAAATAAAACCTTATAAGTTTTTAAAATGAGATTCTTATAATATTGTGATAGTTTTTATACATTTAATTAATTTTTTAAGCCGAAAAAATATAAATAGCATATAATATTTAAAAAATTTCATTTCATATATAATATTAAATTAAATGATTATTATTTTATAATTTGAGTGATTATTTTTGCCTTCTGATGAGAAAACAATTACACGGGTTATCAAGTATCTACGAATAAGTTTAGGTGATTTATCTGAAGTTTTACAAGATACAGTTAATCAAATAAATGACTTTGGTAAATCCTTGAAAAAAGCAGAGAATGATATTAAAGGAGTAAAAGTTGTTAAAGGAAAAACAGTTAGTTCTTCTTCAGTAAAACTAACTCCGGAAATAGAAACTGGTGGTATTGCAAAAACTCAAGCCGCAACTACTTTATTCGCTTTATTGGGTGGAGGTGGCGCAAAAACTCCTGCCGCTCCAGCAGCTGCAGCAACACCATCTGCACCTATATCTGGACCGCCAAAAAGACCAGGCCCACCTACAAAAGCTGGACCACCTACAAAAGCTGGACCGCCTACAAAAGCTGGACCACCTGCTAAATCAGGACCGCCTTCAAAAAATTTACCTCCCCCACCAAAATTGCCGCCAGCTCTAGGAAAAGCAGGACCACCTGCTAAGTCTGGAGCAGTAGTTTCAGCCCCCTCATTTGTAAAACGTACCGGACCCCCTCCAGCACCATCTCTTGGAACAACCCCAGCTACACCTGCTCCAGCTGTAGCATCTCAAGCGGGTGGAAGTTTAGGTACTTTAAGAGATGAAATGTTAGATGAATTAAATCGTTTAAAAAAGATTATGCGCGGAGATTAAATACTTATTATTCAATTTTATAATGAGATAATCTTATAATAGATACTTTAACTTGAATTTAAGAAGTTGTTGCAATTCAAAAATTTTCTTCCAATTAAGTTTTTAACTATTATTTTATTAATCTGAGAGTGTTTCTTTTAATAAATTTTTAATATTACTTCAAGAAAATTATATTATATGCCAGAAAAGCGTTTTATTATATGTGAAGATGACGATGAAATTCCAATAGTTGTTCCTAAGAGAATTATGGTTTTTGCAGGACATCCGGATGATGAGATAGTAAGTTGCGGAGGAACACTCCTAAAATACTTGGAAATGGGCTCTGAAATTTGTGTGGTTGTTGCTACTTCGGGATTAGGAGGTTATGCTAAGATAGAACAAGAAGATACTATCTCAATTCAAAGAGAAAATGAATTGAAAAAATTATCAGAAATTTTAAGATGTAAATTTATAGAGTTAGAATATACTTCTTTAGAAATAAATCGTTCGAAAATATCACATATTACAAATTTGATTCGAGATTATAAGCCTCATTTAATCCTAATACCTCATCACACTGATTTTCATCGAGTGCACCGAAATTTGTCCTTTATTTCTCGGGAGGCAATATATCACTGTTGTACTGGCAAAGCATATGGAGGACATAAACGATCTTGGATGCCATATGGTGTTTATTATTATGAGAGTCCTTCTTGTAAGTTTCAATATATTGAAAGTTCAGTTTTTATTATCGTAGATATTGAAGAATATTGGGAAAAGAAAAAAGAAATATTTAATCAAGCTTATATATCACAAAAAGAGGTTTTAGAACGAGTTCTCGATTGGGCAGAAGATACAGCTACATTAAGGGGAAATGAAATTAATTCTAGATATGGAGAAGCTTATATTCCCGAAACTACATATGTACCATTAAGGATATTATTAATTTAAAAAAAAGGACAAATTTAATATGTGCTTCAATTAATTTAAATAATTAAAAGAGTAAGTATCTATAATGGGAAACGTAACAATAATCATGGACATAGGACAATTTTCAACAAAAATTGGTTTTGCCGGTGAAGATCATCCGAATAGTGTTTTTTTTACTTTGGTTGGGGTACCAAAATATCAAAATGTAGATCTTACATTAAGCAATCAGATTAGTGAATTATGTATAGGTAATGAAATCCAAGATGCAATGGGGTTGTATAAGCTCTTTCACCCAATACAAAATGGTAGAATTCAAGATTGGAATTATTATAAAAAAATTCTTGAATATATATTTTATAATCTACGTGTTGATCCGATTGTAACTAATGTATTATATGCTGTCCATCCTTTAAGTCCAAAACAAGATAAAAGAAAAGTTTTTGATATCTTTTTAGAAGAATTTAATTGTGCTAGTTTTTATCCAGTTTTAGATTCACTTCTGACGCTTTATTCTGGTGGGTTTCAAACAGGTTTAATTATTGAGATTGGAGATAGCAGCACTCGAATTGTCCCTGTTTATGAAGGTTTTCAGTTATCACATGCTATTAGAATATTAGAACTAGGGGGCAATTTGATTACTGAATTTATGGAACATCAATTGAAACAAGCAGGATTTACTGCTGATTCATCTGTTAAGAAACAAATTATCCGAGTTATCAAAGAAAAAGCATGTTTTGTTTCATTGGATTTTAAGGAAGATATGAAACGTTATGAAGAATATAGAAAACCATTCTCATTACCAGATGGTGAAATCTTAGAGATTGATAGTCTTAGATTTTTAATTCCTGAACTATTATTTAATCCCTCTCTTTATAATTTAGAAACTCTTCCATTGCATGAAGCAATTTTGGAATGTATAGAAGATTGCGATATAGAACTTAGACCAAAACTATTAAACAATATTTTTCTTTCCGGGGGTTCATCAATGTTTCCTAATTTTAAGTCTAGACTCTATAAAGAATTAGAATTACTTTTAGCTAAAAAGAAAAAGAAAATACAAATTGTTAAAATAATTGCTCCTAAAGAACGCATGTTTTCGGTTTGGATTGGTGGCTCAATATTAGGAATGATTCCTGAATTTTCAGAAAGTTGGGTTACACGGGAGCAGTATTATAATGATGAAATTCCTGAAAATTTATTATAATATAATTAACAAATATAATAATTCTTCGAAATAGATTAAAATAAAGAAAAAATACTTGCATAATCAAAAATGAAAAGAGAGAAAATATTTTTGCCCGGGGCGAGTGGTTCCATGGGATTCGAGGCTTTTAAAAATTTATGGGAAAAAAGAGATACATATGATATTGTCCTTTTACAACGCCCATCTAAGAAAAACAAAAAATTGTTTAAGAAATATGAAAGGAAGTGTGGAATTAAATCGATAACTGGTAATGGAATAGTAGAGGGCAAAGGGTTGAAAATAGTCTGGGGAGATGCAACCAATTATGATGATGTCTTAGAAGCATGTAATGGAATCGATTGGTGTCTTTGTACAATGGCGTTCATTTCACCTGCAGCTGATCATAACCCAAACATGGCTAAAGCAGTTAATACCACGGCAATCCAATATATTGTCAAAGCAATTGAGTCGCAATCAAATGGTGTAAAGCATATAAATCTTATTTATATAGGAACCGTAGCTGAAACTGGTGATCGGCTTCAAAGTATTCACATGGGTAGAGTAGGAGATCCTCTTAAACCATCTATATTTGATTTCTATGCTGTGACTAAGATTAATGGAGAAAGAGCTGTTTTAGAATCAAATATAAAACATTGGGTTTCATTGCGGCAAACTTTTATTATGACTACAGATAATATGCTAGATCCGATTATGTTTCATCAACCAATCGATTCATTTATGGAAAACAACACGGCAAGAGATGCAGGACGAGGACTTATCAATTGTTTGGATATTCCTGATAATTCCGATTTTTGGCGTAGAGTATATAACATGGCTGGAGGGCCTGTTTGTAGATGTAAATATTATGATTTACTGAATAAGTCAATGGAAATAAATGGATTAGGAAGTATTGAAGCAATCACAGAGCGTAATTGGTTTGCATTAAGAAATTTTCACATGCAATATTTTGAAGACAGTCATATTCTTAATGAATACATACATAACTGGGGAGATTCAATGGAAGACTATTATGAAATGTTAGTTAAAAGTAGTCCATGGTATTTGAAATTAATTGCTAAATTATGCAAGAAGTTTCCAAAAATACAAAAGAAGGTTCAAGAAGCAACATATAAAAGGATGAAAGAGTTAGCATCTACCAAGAATGGAACGCTCCATTGGTATGAAAACAAGAATAATATGAGAATCTCCGCTTTTTATAAAGATTATGAAACTTACGAGTCAATCCCAGATTGGGGGGTTGATATGCCTCAAATGAAACCTGAACCTGAATCGCTCCGACTTGACCACGGTTATGATGAATCAAAAAAAAAAATTGAATTGGATGACTTACAAAGAGCTGCCGAATTTCGAGGAGGAAAATGTCTTTCAATAGAATGGGACGGTGATATTTATACCACACTCAAGTGGAAATGTGCTTTCAATCATGAATTTGAAGCAAAACCATATACTGTAATTAAAGCTGGTCATTGGTGCCCAAAATGTTTGCCTCCACCTTGGAATTATGATAAAATAGCTAAAAAAAATCCTTTCTTTGCTCAGATATGGTATCCTAATCATGATAAGGCCGAAAATAACTTCTATTCAGAGGATTGTTATATGGATATTTTAGATTAATTTTATTTCATATACTTAAAGATAAGGTGATTTTTTATTTTTTCTTGGTTCAATTTTGGCTATGAAAGTGCGAGGTATATTAGCATTTACTTTATTCTAACACCAATTTGATATTTAAAAGCAATTAAATCATCAGTTATTATTTATAAGTATTTAATTTACTCTCTTATTGTGTTAATTTTGGTATTTAAAATCAACTTTATTGAAAATATGTTAAAAGATGCGGTGTTTAAATACAGCATTGGAAAGATGATTCTGTGTATCACATTAATTATATTTTTAAAAATAAATCGTGCGGTCAAAAAGAGGTGGCTTAGGATTGTAGCTTTAGGTCATTTAGTTCCGTATAGTTTTGAAATACTTCTTTGTTTGGCGGAATTCCATGTAAAAGAGGGGAGAGATAAAGTTTCTTTTGGTGAAATTCGGGAGAGAATTGAGGGAAATCGATCAAAATTTTCTCATCGATACAAGAACCTTAAGAAAAACGAATTGATCTCGATACTTAATTTAGATGAATCCACTGAATCGTTATATTCTATTACGTCAAAAAGTTTTGAATTAATCAAAATATTTGCTCAAAAATATCCATTTTTATATGATTTTAGGGATTTAGTGGCAACCAAATTTGATATAATAAAACACAGTAAAATTTTGCAAAAGTCAAATGTGATTATAAGTTCTTCTGCCAAGATAAAAAGTATCTATAAACGAATTCTGATTAATTTTTGTTTTTACCAAAGATTAGAGATAATGGATAAAAAAGTATCTAAAAGAAACATTTTTTTTATATTTTAAGAGCAATTTTGTAGCCTTCTTCTACAGCATCAAAAATTTTTCTTATTTTTTTACAATCTCCAATTAAAAATACTTCAGGCACAAGATTTTTTACCTCCTGTTCAATTTCACAATTTGGCTGGGCGCCCATAGTAATTATTAAATCGTCAAACTTAATCTTAATAATAGTTCCATTCTTATTTACACCGATAAGCTTGTAATCTTGGATTTCCTCAACTTTTGTATTTACATAAATCTTGATATTTTTATCCTCTTCGATTATTGGAATTACTTCCTTTCCTACAAACGCATAGACGTTCATACCAATTCTTTGCAACATTTCAATAATGGTTATAGATTTATTCAAGTGTGATAAATATTCTGCAACTTCTAAACCCACCATTCCTCCACCCACAATTGCTATTTTCTCCCCATCTGGTATTTTACCTTTAAGAACTTCATCGTACACATAATAAGAAGTTTGATTTAATCCTTTTATCGGTGGTATAAAAGGAACAGATCCAGTTGCTAAAATTGCAACATCTGGTTTAAATTCGCTAATTATTTCTTGCGAAAATTCTGTATTTAAACGAATTTCCACTGATAATTCTTTTAATATATTCTTATAAAACACAATGGCATTCTCAACTTCAGCCTTCATAGGAGCCACTTTTGCAAGATTCATTGTGCCTCCAATTTTATCCCCTTTATCAATTAATAATACATAATGACCCCTTAACTTTGAAACTCTAGCTGCCTCAAGCCCTCCTGGGCCAGATCCGATTATTAGTACCTTTTTCTTTCCTTTTGCATTTTTAAAATCTTCATCAGAGGCAATTACATTAGGATTTATTGCACAAGCAACAGATTTCATACCTAATATTCGGTTTAAACAGGTATTACAACCCATACAGATCCTAATTAAATTTCTTTTACCTTCTTTTAATTTCACTATAAAATAAGGATCTGCTATTAATCCCCTGCCAATAGCCACTAAATCTGCTTTTCCTTCTTGTAAAATCTTTTCCGCAATTTCGGGAGTATTTATTCTTCCAACTGCAACGACGGGCGTTCTGGCTAATTCCTTTTTGATTCTTGCAGCGTATTCTGAAAAAACACCTCTTGGATAATTCATATAAGGCACAGTTGGATATCCTTTTGAATCAAAAATACCAGCTGAAATATGGACGAGATCAACTCCAGTATCCTCTAACATTTTGGCAACTTTAGCTGTTTCCTCAACTTCCAAGCCCCTCTCTATGTAATCGTTACCATTTAAACGATAAGACACTATGAAATCTTTACCACATCTCTCTTTAACTGCAGTTAATGTTTCGATTAATGCTCTTGCTCGATTTTCTAAACTACCACCATATTCGTCCGTTCGTTTGTTATCTTTCTCTGAAAGGAATTGGTTTAATAGGTATCCATGCCCAGCATGAATTTCAACCCCATCAAAAGATGCCTTTTTTGCTCTATCTGAAGCATCTGTGAATCCCTTTATAATTTCATGTATCTCTCGCTTACTTAACACTAATGGTTGATCTGTCGTTAATGCAAGGAACACCAGAAGGTGAAACAGGCAAATGTTTTGTTATCATGGAGGGAGATTGAGCTCCAGCATGATATATTTGTAATAAAACGGCTGCTCCATACTTTTTTATTAATTTTGTCAATTTAGCAAAACCTTCAATCTTATTGTCACTTGAAATGCTAAGCATATGTTTAGTACTACTACCTCTTTTCTCAAAATAAGCTGGTTCTACAATAATTAATCCGACTCCACCCTTCGCTCTTAATTCATACCATTTCATAAGCTTTTCTGTAATTTCCCCTTTCTTATTACCTAAATTTGTTTCCATTGCAGGCATTATAATGCGATTTCGAATCTCTAATTTATTTATTAGTAAAGGTTCTAATAGTTTCATATAAATCAATTCTTAAAATATTCCATTGTTGTATGATATTAAGAACTAAAGATAATTTTCTATAAGATTTTAAGGTTTAGTAATTATAATTTTATCCCAATAATCTGAAATCACTTATCTATTATTTAAAAAATATTTAATCACTTAAAAAAATTATAGAAATGATCCACCGGCATTGACATTTGGGCATAGTTTAAATCAATACTTTAATACTTGTTTAGTTATTAAATTTAAAGTTCTTTCTATACAAAAATATTCTCTTGGATGATAAGAAAATGATTAGAATGTAAAGCGCGCAAGGAAATCATTAAATTCCTGAGAATTTATTGTAGCAAAAAAATTTATTAAATTCTTATCTTAAATGGTAATTTATAGTAGGGCGTTTTAAATTTCAGCACTTCATTAAATATTTTGAGGTTGGGTTCATATACTTGAAGATAAGGAGGTTTTTCATGTTTTTCAGGTGCAATTTTGGCTATAAAAGTGTGAGGAACATTAGCATTTATTTTTATATTGACACCAATTTGATATTCAAATGCAATTAAATCATCAGCTGTTAAGCTATTAATCATTTCTTCAATTTTTGAAATTCTCTTTATATAATTCATTTTATTTAATTTAGAGATGAATCGATTGGGCAAATTGGGAACAATTAAATAGGGTTTTCCTATTGGCTTCTCTTTTGATATTAATTGCACGACCCATTCGGGAAAGGGATGACTTTCCAAATACTGTTCTTCTTCAATATTTAGAACTAAATCACCAACTAAAAGAGTCCCGCCTTTGTCAAAATTAAATCTAGGTTTGAAATTCTTTAAACCTGGTGGAGCAAGTTGAATTTCAAACAAATGTTTAAAATTTTCTTCATTTTCAATATAATCTTTTAATCTAATAATAAATTTTATATTAATAACTTTCTCAGACACTTTTTTAACACTCCAATTATGTAAAATCAATTGTAATATCTGAATATTATCTTATTTTTAATTTTTTTACAATTTATTTATATTTAATTTTAATTCTATATTAGTGGTCTTGAAAAAAAAATGGATAATATTGATGATTTATCTTCAATTGAGGATATATATTATAAACCTAATTACACAATGTTATTAAGTCGTATTCAAAGAATTAAAGATGCCAGAAAAAATAAGCTTATAGAAATTATGTTAGACGGTAATTGGCATTCAGAGAATGAATTGGTTCGGTTTGCAAAACGATTTGGTTATATTGGCGTGGTAACATTAAGTACAATGATGACTTCATTAAGAAAGAAAATAGATTCAAATTTTTTAATTAGAAGATCTACAAATAATATAAATTATTACAAGATTTCGGATAATTATGTTGGATTAGCTCGAGCAGCTTTCACAGATTATAAATCTTTATAATAACGTATTTCTTTTTTTAAAAATTTTCAAGAAAATAAGTTAATTTAGAAAAGGTTTTTTTATGACTTTTTCAAAATTTTTATCGAAATTATATTTAGAACAAGGATTATATATAGAAAATAGTATCCAAATCCAAAAAATGCAGAAGACGAGCTAGTAAATATGATTAATATCCAATTTAAAGTATAAATAAACAAGATTAAAAATATAAATAAAACATTAAGCTTAAATAATTTTTTTGAATGTTCAGGAATTGATTTAGGGGAAGATGCCATTATTCCAAACAATCCAGGTAAAGCAAACAGCAACCAAATAGATATTGCTATGAGATTTTCAATCGAATTAAATCCGAGTGATGTATATCCAATATTATTAGAAATATAGCCCCAAGAAAAGTATTCTACATTATTAATAATCAAAATTGAAAAATTTAAGATGGAATTAGCTGTCTCATTTGAAAAACTAAATGGAGCCCCTGCAATAAACGCTAATATTATTGAAAGGAATCCAGCTGCAAATCCAGTTTTTCTTAATTTCATTTTAAATTTTCTCCAACATATTCTACTTTTGATTTACTTTATATTTATTCGGTCTCAAGGGGATGACTGCGTATGGCAATTAAAGCGAGTATAAAATTAATTATTAATATATAATAACCATTTCCAAGAGAGGTGAATAAACCCATGAAATCTATTGTAATACCAATAAATTCAATACTATTTAGCGGTATAAAGATTGAGATATAAATGATTACAATAAGTATTAATAATGAATTAAGGGACATTATTGCCTTCCCTGACATTTTTTCCATTGTACTTCCAACTATCGTTATAATTCCAGTAATTATCATAAAGAGATTTAACATGAAGAAACTAATTAAATTAACTTCTAACCATGATTGAACCACTAATGTTGATTGATCGATAGTTCCCCAGATAAAAAAATCGACATTGTTATTACTGAACATACTTAGTGAAATTGACGTATAAGAAGAAATTCCAGAGTCGAAGTAAATTCCTAAAGGAATAGACTGAAGAAAACTGATAATAATACTTAAAATTCCTGAGCAAAATCCTATTTTATTCATATATGCAAACTTTAAAAAAAATATTTTAAATAATTTTTAGTTTTTAATAATAAAAAGTTATGTTAAACTTATAAAAAAATCTCATCCAAAAAATAAACATAGAAAAATCAAAAAGACAGAAGAAATTAAGATATGAATTCCTGCAAAAATTGCACCATTTTTTAATAATCTCTTAAAAGTAAAATTCTCTACCTTATTTTCTTGAGCTATTTTTAATGTAAAAACATCACACATAGCACCTTGAGGTAAAATATTTCCCCCCAAATTTACCCCAATTAACAAAGCAAATATTAGGGGAACTGGTGAAAAATTATAATCTACAATCAAACTATCAATAATTGGTAAAAATAATAACATTGTTGGCGTGTTTGCTAATATTCCTGATAAAAAACTTACACTCAATAAAATTATTAGACTTACGATGTATATATTAAAATTTTGTAATGCGCCCAATTGAAACAAATCAAAAATTCCAACAATTTGCAAACATCCAATCACTACAAATAATGCAATAAAAAAGAATATAATTTCCCAATTAATTTCTTTTAAAATTTCTTTTAAAGGACGTTCTCCGCGTTTATTATTTACAAGAACCATGATCATAGCTGCAATTAACGCTACGACATATATCTCAGGAATTATGACAAAGGATATTATTATTGATAGAAAAGCGATTCCATTAAATATGAATAATTTTTTATCAGTTATTACCATGGATGGATCTAAAATTTCCATTATTAATTGACTTTGCTCGAATTCCATTTTTGGTTCTTTTCTTAATATTAGAATATCAATAAAAAGAATTGTTAGAAAAAGTAATATTAATGCGATAAGCCAGTAGTAAGTAACAAAATATATAGTATCAAGTTGAAAATGTTGGGCTATAATAATATTTTCGCCGGAAGAAAATGGTGTAAAAATACTTCCAATATTAATAACAATTGTTAAAGCAAGTAAATAAGTGCCAGCCTTTATTTTTAAAAAATTACATATCCTTATTATTATTGGAACTAAGATTAATGCAACAACAACATCAGAGATTACTGCAGCTAATATAGCTCCTGTCAGACAAATTATATATAAGAATAATCGCTGATTTCCCCTTGAAAGTCTAAACATCCGAATTGCTACATATTGTAATATATTTGACTCTTGTAAAATTTGAGTAATTATTTGCATACTTAAGATGACAATGAGCGCTTTAAATTCAATGTAATTTATAAATTTCTCAAATGTAATTGGTGTGCTTAAGCTTACAATAACTATACATAAGATCATTCCTAGTAATGAAATACTTACAAAATCCAACTTCTCTTTACTATATGAAACGAGAATGATAACAAAAATAATAAAAATAAGAATAGCACTAATAATCTCCATGATTTACACTAATATACTTAAGATTTTAAACCTTGCGTGTTTGATGATATTTCTTAAATATTGCAATTATAGCTTCATAATAATTGATTATGATGATTTAACGTAAAATTTTTTATTTATATACTACCTCTCGTAAAACATAATAAAAATTCAGTAAAATACTAAATAAGATCTTTATTTAAATTAAACAATTATTTAGATTTTTTATAAAAAACAAATTGTCTCACTTTCATAGTAAAGATATTGAATGAATTAATAATTTGTGAAAAAAGAAAGGCAGCAGAAGCTATTGCAAATGCAATAGGGATACCTAATAAATTATCATTTAATAAATTATCCTATTATTACATCAAAGATAAAAATATTTATGTAGTTCCTCTACGCGGTCATATTAAAGAATACCGTAATACCGACAAGTATAAGAGTTGGACTAAGACTGATCCCCGTGATATTTTAACAAATCCCGACTCAATTTTTAAATTCCCCTCTACATATGCAAATAACTACATCCGTTTATTAGCATTTATTTCTAAAAAATTGAATGTTAATTCTTGTATCATAGGTACCGATGCGGATGTCGAGGGTTGTAATATAGGCTTAGTGGACGCATATTCAGTTGTAAAAAATTCTAAAAATATTACTAAGATAAGTCAATTATGGCTTAGTTCGCTTCAAAAACAGGATATTATCAGAGCTTATAACAATCAGATACAACCTAAATGGAGTTGGGCTTATGCAGGTGAGGCACGGGCTATTATCGATGCAATTATCGGTTTTTCAGCCACAAGAGAAGTATCTTTAACATTGAAGTCTTTGATAAAGAAAGCTAATGTGCAATTCGTTTCTATTGGAAGAGTTCAAACATGTCTTTTATATCTAATATTTTTAAGAGAGACTCAAATTAGAAACTTTATACCAAAACCGTTTTGGGTAATTAATGCGATCGTAGAGAATAATGGTTTCAAATATGTTTGCCCGAATCTTAAAAATCCTATTCAAGATAAAAAAACTGCAGAAACTGTTTTTAACAAAATTCGGAATGAAAGAAATGGATACATAAAAAATATATATTCTAGAACCATTTTGAAATATCCTCCCACACCTCTAAATACTTCTAAAGCCTTGCAACTTATTATTAAACACTTAAATGTTACGGCTATGCATGCACTGAAAATTCTGGAAGACCTTTATCTTAATCAGTTAATTACCTATCCAAGAACGGATACAGACAAATATAAGGAAAGTTTTAACCATACAGAAAATATTACTCAATTTCTTACACATACAGATTATGGAGATTTCTCTCGATTCTTAATAACTAAAAATAAAACTGTTCCCAATCAAGGTAAAAAAGATGCACAAGACCACCCTCCAATCACTACGATAAAAAGTGTAGATTTGAATGATAAAATCTTTTCTTCTCAATTCCATTCTAAAGTATACGACCTACTGGCGAGATATTATTTATCACTTTTTTCTAGCCCGGGAAAAGCAATTAAAACTAAGTGTATCTTTTCCGTAGAAAATGAAGTTTTTGTCTTAAAAAATGATGTATTAAAAGAAAAAGGACCATATGAAATTGCTCCATTTTTAATGCAGAAGTATAATCCACCTTTAAAACTACCTGACAAACATAATAATTTAGATATAAAATCAATCGAACTTGACGATCGGGAGACAAAACACCCTCCGAGATATACTGATAATTCATTAATAAAATTAATGGAGTCACAAAAAATCGGGACAAAAAGCACGAGACCAGGTATGATTAAACTATTGATAGATAGAAAATATATTGAAAGAGAAAAAAAATCTGTTCGATTAACTGAATTAGGATATATTTTAATTGACAACTTAAAAGATATCTGGTTAGAATTTTTACAGCCAAGTTTCACTGCTCATGTAGAAAATTATCTGGAACAGATAAAAGAGGGCAAAATCGATTGGAAATTCGTATTAGAAAAAATAAAGCTAGAATTTTTAAATTTATTTGATAAGTTTAGAAAAAGAAAGCCTATTTTTTTAAAAAAGTTCGAAGATTTACAAATTTCAATTCACGCAAATATGCGGCAAGAAACAAAATCTCTATGTTCGGTATGCAAAAAAGCACCGATGGTTGTCATAAGAACAAAAAAAAAAACAAGATTTCTGGCTTGCAAGTCAGAAGATTGTAAAACTACTTTTGCTTTACCTCAAAGAGGGACTATTTCCATTCTAAAGAATGCTAACTGTCAAAAATGTGGCTTTAATGTATTTAGAATAAAAACATCAAAAAAAGGTAAATATTTTGATTATTATTTATGTCCTCTCTGTTGGAATTATGGATTAAAGGAGAAAATAGACGGTTATGGCTTTTGTTCTAAATGTGAGAATTTTGAAATTAAAAATGGACAGTGTATAAAAAAATAAATAGAGATGGATAAAAGGTTATGTATCAAATCATATCTCTCTTTTTAAAAATTAAATAAAATTTTAGAAGGAATCTTCTTTAGTAATCATGTGTCTAAAAAATTTACTAATAAAAATCCTAAATGGTTAAAAAATTATTCCAAAAAACAAGTTTCTATTGAGAAGGCTATCACAAAATTTATAAAACCAGGAGATAGAATTTTCATTGATTCTGGTTGCTCTGAACCCGTTGACCTAGTTAAAAAATTAATAGAACTTGGACCAACGCTTCCAGATGTTGAGATATTACATTTTTTAAGCCTTAGTGATCTTAATTATTATGAAACCGCTAGTGGAATAGAAGATCTCTTTAGACATAACGCTTTTTTTATTGGAGCAAGCCTTAGAAAAGCAATCCAAGCAGGATTAGCAGATTATACTCCAATGCTTTTATCTGAAATTCCTCGTCTTTTTAAGCAAGGACGCATGCATTTGGATACTTCCCTTATCCAAATTAGCACTCCAGACAAATTTGGATTCTGTAGTTACGGAATTAATGTCGATATTGTAAAACCAATCACGGAAGAAGCTAATTTTGTCGTAGCTGAAATCAATCCCAATATGCCGAGAACATTGGGTAATTCATTTATTCATATGGATGATATTGATGCATTTATTTTATCTGATCATAATATAATTGAATTCAATTATGAACCTCCAAATGAGGTTGCGAATAAGATTGGTAAATTTGTAGCTTCATTAATTGAAAATGAGTCAACTCTACAAATGGGTATTGGTCAGATTCCTAATGCATTTACGAGATATTTAGATGATAAAAAAGATCTTGGAGTTCATAGTGAGGTTTTCTCAGATGGTATGGTTGATTTAGTTGAAAAAGGTATTGTTACTTGTAAAAAGAAAACAATTCATAAAGATAAAATTATTGTTTCTTTTGTAATGGGTTCACGCAGACTTTATGACTTTGTTGATGATAACCCAAGTGTTGAATTTTACCCATCTGATTATGTTAATGATCCTTTCATTATTGCCCAAAATAGGAAGCAAGTTGCAATAAATGCAGCACTCACTGTTGATTTAACAGGGCAAGTTAATGCCGATTCTCTTGGACATAATTTTTATAGTGGAATAGGAGGGCAAGTAGATTTTATTAGAGGAGCGGGAAGATGTAAAGAAGGAAAACCAATTATAGTCTTGCCTTCAACAGCTGTTTTATCAGATGGAAAAATAGTTTCAAGAATAGTTTCATATTTAGCACCAGGGACAGGAGTTGTTATTACACGTGGAGATGTTCATTACGTTATAACTGAATGGGGAATAGCATATTTATACGGAAAAAGTATAAGAGAAAGAGTTCTTCAGATGATTAATATAGCGCATCCAGATTTTCGGGAAGAATTATTAGAACATGCTAAAAATTGGCATTATGTGTATTCAGATCAAAAATTACCAATTTCTGTTGATGGGAGAATTAGTCTATATCCTGAAAAGTATGAGACTCGATTAATCTTATCAAATAACGTTTCATTAGAAATTCGGCCTATAAAGCCAACTGATGAAAGAATGTTACAAGACCTTTACTATTCCTTAGATAAACAAGATCGATATTATCGTTTCTTTTCGCCTATTGTAGATTTTCGACATAAAAAAATTCAACCATTTGTTAATATTGACTATTCAACGGATATGATCATGGTTGCAATATATGAAAATAATGGAAATGCAAAAATCGTAGGAATAGGTGGGTTTTTCAAAACGCACATACCCTCAAATAGTGAATTAGCTTTTACTGTGCGTAAAGAATGGCGGAGATTGGGCATTTCAAAATTTTTATTACATTATTTAGCAACTATTGCACGCGAATTGCGATATAATTCATTTTCTGGGTCAATACTCTTGCAGAATAAACCAATGCTTCATATAATTCACAATTCAGGATATCCATTGATTGGAACGCAAATTGAAGGAGGAATTACAACCTTCACTATAGATATCACAAAAAAACAAAAGTAGAAAATATTTCTTATTTACTTATTATTTTAATTATAGTATCAATCTCCGAAAAAAACATCCCCTTAATTTCGTCTGACAAATCCGAATTACCTATTGCTTCTTTTAATTTGTGCAATTTGAAAACAGAATCTGAAAACAGAACTACCAAATTCCTTATATGGAATTTATTTAATTCTAATTTAGAATTTTTTAAAATTTCAACTAAAGTGTTCTCTTCCTTTATTAGCATCTTCAAAATTTTTGATGCATTCTCTTTTATGACAGGATTTTGATTATCTAATAGAGATATAAGTATGTAAGCATATTTAATTGAATGATGTTTTTCATTTGCGGCTAAGATTTCTAAAGCTTTTAACCTCAAATCAGCGTAATCATCATTTAAAGAGTTGTACAATAATCGAAGCGATTTCTCATCTAAATTTTGATTGGTTCCAATTTTTCCTAATGATTCAACAATTTCTTTTCTTATCCATTGATCAGATTTAAAATAAAAATTAATTAAAAAATTGATTATATCTGATGGAATTTCAACCTTTTTTCCGATTTCTCCGATTGTATAAACAAGATTTAATATGATTTTTGCAATTAAACCTTGTGATTTGGTTTTTATTAAAGACAAAAGTGTTTTTAAATCGTTAGAACTTGGATTTTTAGCAAAATTAAGAATTCGATTATTTAGTTTATCTATAAAATCATCATTATGATCATTGAAATTTGTATTATATTTTAAAAGTTCAATTATTTCATCAATTTCTTTCATATCAGATCAGATTATTAATTTAATTTTAACAGAAAGTAAGATATTAAATAAGAGAAGCGAATAATTATATTCTTAGTTTACTTTTAAACCTTCAGTCAATATAATAACAAATTTATTGAAAATATTTAATGAGATTTAAAAATAATGGTTAAATTGAATTTAAAAATTGCTAAAAAAATTATTGCAACATTTATTGTGATTTTTATTACATTAGTGCCGTTTATTAATATATTTCCGTTTAATTACGTTAAAAATGATTTAAATAACAACCATATTAAAACCCAAATGGATGATTCAGGGATCGAGCCAATACTGTGGAAATTAGGTAAAGGATTACCTGGTACTGGTGCTACAATGCAACCCAGATTAGTTAATTTTACCGATAGTGGAGAAAAATACATAGTTGTTGGAACAAATGGGGGCATTGCTACAATCACATTAGATGGTTTTATTAATATAAGTTATAGAACATTTGGACCTGTTATTGATTTTGATATAATCAAAGATATCTCGGGTGATTCTGCTTATGATCTTGTTCTTATCTCTTATGATCAAGATTATCCAAATTTAATTGCAATAACTTCAAACAATGGCTCGGAAATATGGAAATTTAAACCAACAATTGAAGGAATTGACCCGACAACATATGCTACACATAATTTGATTACTCATACTTGGGATATTAAAGTAATAAATGATATTAATGACGATTCCATACCAGATATCGCAATAACCTCATGGTTTAGGCTGATTGTTGTAAGCGGAAAAGATGGTAACGAATTGTGGATAAATAGCAATGATTTTATTAATGACATTTGGAAATTAGAAGTATTAGAAGATATAAATGGAAATGGTTTTGATACCATTATTGCAGGTTCAGAGGAGGGAAAACTGGGAGCTTTTGATTCAAAAGATGGAACAATTCTATGGAGTCATCCTATAGATGATACAATCATACCAACTATAACAATTTTTGGTAGTGGCACAGAAGAAGTACCAAATTCCATTGATGATATAAAATTATAAGTGATGTAGACCATGACGGCACAGATGATGTCTTAATTGCCACTGATGATGGATATTTAAGAATAATTTCTGGATTATTAGGTCTTGAGCTTGATAACGCTATGTGTTTTAATATAACAGATATTATAGTGCCAATATGGTCTAGTGGATTATCAACCTCTCCTTATACATCAGTGAAGAGAATATTTATGAAATCTGGAGTGAAAATATATGAGATTCCAGATATTAATAATGATAACATAGATGATTTTATATCAATTGCTTGCGACCTTGATTATACAACCCCCCCCCT